>Ga0310695_10010006_pt1 | contig 14037 bp, 9 predicted proteins | sample RumenRJG_04DNA_FD_203882 | JGI IMG/M metagenome (GOLD analysis project Ga0310695, IMG submission 203882) | Bovine rumen microbial communities from Lethbridge, Alberta, Canada - RJG_04 (v2) (version 2) | ecosystem: Host-associated > Mammals > Digestive system > Stomach > Rumen | place: Canada... | reverse complement strand
TTTACAGAGGTGGTCAAAAATATAACAAAAAATTATTTTTGGCGGAAAATTTTATTGTAATAGTCTTAAATTCCGATACACGAAAAAATGTTAAATTTGCCAACAAAATGTTACTTTTTAAATATTTCGGGTCATTTTTACCCATTTTTCTTCAATACTACTTACAGAATGGTAGCTTTCGCAGCTGTCTCTTTCGCAGAAGGTATCACATTTGGTGCTTGGCTCCGCGCTCTTGCTGCTCCTGTAGCAAACGACGGTGACGAGACAGTCGCAGTTGGTGCAAACTCATGGGGTTGGGGCGCACGTACAGCTCGCCTTGACATCTCTGCAGTTGCTCCAGACGGAAACGCAGGTTTCAATATGCACGTGTTCGATGACATGAACAACGGTCTCGGCATGGGCGACGAGGCAATCCTCTGGGTAAAGCCTCTTGACATCGTAAAGGTTTCATACGGTAAGCACGAGAACAACGTTCTCCGCGGCGATGCATGCTACGGTTCATGGAACTGGCTCCGCCCGAACGATGCTTGGGTTACAGGTGGCGAAGGCTATCTTATGAGCCACAACCACTCAACAGGTCTTATGGCAGAAATCACTCCAATGGAAGAACTCTATGTTCAGGTATTTGCCCCTATCAACACAAAGGCTGTTAAGGCTGGAGCCGTATACAAGCAGCTTCAGGCAGGTTTTGCTTACACAGTTCCTGGTACTGTAAAGATTAAGGGACAGTACATCGGTAAGGGTTCTGTTAAGGCAACAGATGAGGAAAAGGCTAAATTGGAAGCTGACTTTGCCGCTGCCGTAGCTGGTGGATATGACTGGAAAGATACTGATGATGACCCATCAACAGCACCTGTTTGGTCACAGCTTGATCCAGATGATGATGCAATCGAAGCAGCTGCAAAGGCATTGGCTGGCGCAGACGGAAACAGCAACTGCACACTCGAAGCAGAAGTTGACGTTCTTGCTGTAGAAGGTCTTACAGCAGGTCTTGGTTTCCAGTACAACGTTGTAAAGGACGGAAAGGATCTTATGGCAGACAAGATGAAGGTTGCTCTCTATGCAGCTTACCAGGTTATGCCAGAGCTCAAGGTTTCTGCAAGCGGTGCATACTACATGAACTATGACAGCAAGGTTGACCCAATGTTCGACGCTGGTGTTGGCGTAGACTATGACCTCGGTGACGGTCTTGCTGCAAACGCAGACGTTCGCTACCGCTCAAAGACAGGCTATGACGGAGAAAAGGATAAGGACTCTGACAACCTCGCATTCTCTGTAGGTCTTGTAAAGAGCGTATCTTCTAACGGTTCTATCGGAGTTGCATTCCAGGGAATCACAAACAGCGGTAGCCTCGCTGGCACAGATGATGGTACTGGTGTTATCGGAAAGACAAAGGACGGCGACGTTAAGTTCGTATGGGCTATCCCGATTGCTCTCTCTGTATGGTTCTAATCTAGCGTAGCTAACACTACACTATCTTAACCAAAAGCCCCCGGTCACTGAGCATAGTCGAAGTGCCGGGGGCTTTCTGTTTTTAAACTTTGCGCGAAAAGCATTGTACGCACCACAACGCGGTCACTGCGCCCATCGAAGCGTTGCCATTTCTTTGCAAACTGCTCCCTTCGAGAGCCTCAGGGAGCGGCACATCTTTGCAAGACACACTACTTGTCCCGCAACGCGGTCACTGAGGCTCTCGAAGGGCCGATGCTCCTTTGCAAACAGTTCCCTTCGACAAGCTCAGGGAACGGATTCTTTGTGGTAGCAGAAAAACTTTACCCCAACGAAGAACCGGCACCTCTTTGCATACAAGCCCCTTCGAGAGCCTCAGGGAGCGGATTGTTTGTGGTAGCAGAAAAACTTTACCCCGACCAAGAACCGGCACTGCTTTGCATACAAGCCCCTTCGAGAGCCTCAGGGAGCGAATTGTTTGTGTTAGCAAAAGCAAGGCTACCCCATTGAAGGGCCGTAGGCTTTTTTAGATAAAATTTGTCCAGGCGTGATCTTCTTTTTCTGGCAAGCCAAATTCCTTTTTTCCTAAGGCAATTGACTTGATTAAGAAGGCCATGTTGCGGGCAAGTACTCTGAGTGTCTGCATACCTTCCTTATCTTCTGCGGCTTCTCCCGGAATTCCACCGTGAATGTTGTTCCAGTACTGGCTGCTTGCTACAGGCATTCCGCTGATTGTAAAGAATTTGTTCACAACATCAAAGGAAGCTGTTGTTCCTCCACGGCGGGCACAAACAAAGCCTGCACCAACCTTCATCGTCTTGTCAAAGTGGCTGCTGTAGAAAAGCCTCTGCAAAAAGGCCTGCACGGTTGCATTGGGGGCAGAGTAATAAACAGGGGTTCCAACAACCAGCCCATCTGCGTCCTTAAACTTTGCAGCAAATTCATTCACTGCGTCATCAAAAACGCAGCGTCCAAGTTCCCCGCAGCGGTTACAGGCAATGCAGCCCCTTATGTTCTTGTTGCCAATATTGAATATTTCCGCTTCAATCCCCTGCTGGTCAAAAATATTTTTCATCTCATTAAGTCCAAGCAAAGTATTGCTCTTTGGCCGTGGACTACCATTTACCAATAAAACCTTCATACAGCCTCCTCTTTTGTTAAACACTTTATGCTAACCTTTTCTTTTTGAAAATGTCAATCACAAAGCCATAAACGGAGCAAGATTCAGATGCAGAAGGAGGTGGAAAGATTGAAATTTGCTTGCTTGTAAAAATTCTGCTTTACTTTTATACTCTTACTGTAAGAGGTATTTTATGAACAGGTTCAGTTTTTTTGTGGGAGCAGTTTCTTTGGCGGCGGTTGTGCTTATGGGGTGCGAAAGTGTTCCTAAAAAACCGGCAACGGTAGTTTATAAATACGAGAACAATGGCAGTCCGGTGGAAGTAACCGTTTTGAATACAACTGCAAAGAGTAAGGGGCCTAGTTCATGCACGGTTACGCTTTGTGCAAATCCAACAACTGGATACTCTTGGTCATACCGTCTAACTCCGGACAAGGTTCTAAAGGTAACGGACGAAAAATACGTTCAGGATAAAAAGGACGAGCGTACCGTTGGAGCTGGAGGGAAGCAGTATTATGTTTTTACTCCCCAGAAGCAGGGAATTGCGGATGCCATCTTAACCTATTCCCGTCCCTGGGAAAAAACAAAATTGGATCAGAAGATAAGAATAAAATTCAGCATAGACAGAAACCGGGATATTTATGTTCAGGATGTAATTCTTGGAACAGACAAATAGCATGCAAAGCAAGGCCCAATGTTCTGCAAAAGAGTTGGGCTTATGCGGATGAGGTTGCGCGGAAGTATCTTTAAACTATAACTTGAATGACAATCCCAAACAATCTTGGTACACTGATCATGGCATGTAAATAAAACAATTTTTTTAAATTGCTTTTTGACAAAAAAAGTGTTTTTTTGGTTGAATCTTTTTTTGCTTATGCTATATTGTCGCAAAGGATGGAGGTGTACTTATGACTTTTCCAAAAGACTTTATATGGGGCGCTGCAACCGCCAGTTATCAGATAGAAGGAGCCGCAAAAGAAGACGGCAGGCAGGAATCCGTTTGGGATGCCTTTAGCCACACTCCCGGCAAAACAAAATTTGGTGCAACAGGAGACATTGCCTGTGACCACTACCACCGCTACAAGGAAGACATAGAGCTTTTCTCCCAGCTGGGAATTCCGAATTACCGCTTTTCTGTTGCATGGCCGCGCGTGTTAAGCTACGACAGCGACACAAAGGGTGGTGCAATTCACGGAACTGTAAACCAGAAAGGCCTTGACTTTTACGACCGCCTTATAGATGCTCTTCTGGAAAAAAACATAACACCTTGGCTTACTCTCTTTCACTGGGACTTGCCTCTTGTTCTTGAACGCAAGGGTGGCTGGCGCAACAGGGACGTCCGCTATTGGGCAGGTGAATACACGGAGCTTATCGTAAAAAAATTTGGTGACCGCGTAAAAAATTTCTTTACGCTGAACGAGATGCCCTGCATTCTTGGCGGATACATGGGCTGGATGGCACCAGGGCTTGAACTTTCACGCCGCGAGCTTCTTAACACTGTTCACAATATTCTTCTTACACAGGGAACAATGGTTCAGGCTGTAAGGGCAAATGCTTCTGAAGGAACTAAGGTTGGACTTGCCCACTGTGGCTTTGCAAACTTTCCTGCTACTGATTCTGCAGAAGATATAGCGGCCTTTGAAAAATCAATGGATGTATTTGAATCCGCACCGGAATCATGGCACCTGCAGAAGGGCTCGGGTATTCTTTACGGCGGAAGCCTGCACTACTGGTGCGACCCAATTTATTTTGGCGCTTACCCCAAGGATGCGGATAAAGCGTTCGGTTCGGATATGCCGGAAATTCTTGACGGTGACATGAAGATTATCTCTTCTCCGGTTGACTTCCACGGACAGAATATTTACGAGGGAATTGCAATTTGCGCTCCAACTTCGGAAAAAGACAAGGAACAGGGTTTCTCCGTAAAGGAATTTCCCTACGGCTACCCGACGACCGCTGCAAAGTGGAACATTACTCCGCGTTCTATGCATCACTTTACAAAGCACATCTACGACCGCTACAAGAAGCCTGTAATCATAAGCGAAAACGGTCTTAGCACGAGTGACTACATAAGCCCGGATGGCAAGATTCATGATACGCTCCGTATAGACTTTACGAATGCCTATCTGAACGAGCTTGGCAAATCCATTCAGGACGGTGCGGACATACGCGGTTACTTCCACTGGTCCATTCTAGACAACTTTGAATGGGCACGCGGCTATACCGAAAGGTTTGGTCTTGTCCACGTAGACTACACAAGCCTAAAGCGCACGCCAAAAGACAGCGCCTACTGGTACAGGGACGTTATAAAAAACAACGGAACCCTGTAAAGCCCCACACCCCCACTTGACCATGTTTGCATTTTTATGCTAAACTGATTCCAACTTTTGGGGGTGTAGCTCAACTGGCTAGAGCGCCTGCATGGCATGCAGGAGGTAAGGGATTCGACTTCCCTCATCTCCATCACTAAGAACTGTTGCAAGAAGCGGCAGTTCTTTTTTTTTGCAATAAATTCTTAGAATAAAGCGAATCCCGCAGCGGAGTGAGCGCGCCGCACGCTTCGCGTGCTACCGAGTTTCCTTCGGAAACTCGCGGTTTTATATGGCCACGAATCGAATATAAAAAAACACATCAATTCGGGCGACAGCGAATGGAGCCGCATGGAGGGAGGCACAAGGATGTGCCGACCGGAATGAGGGATTCGAGTTCCCTCATCTCCATCAAGTAGACTGTTGCAAATAAGCGACAGTCTTTTTTTTGCATAAATTCTTAACCAAAGCGAATCCCTCATCTCCACACAGATTCCCGGTGCGAGCCCGAGAATGACGTAAAGTTAATGGCTTTGCTAACAAAGATTTGTTGAAAAAAATAAGTTAAACTTTAGCAGCGACAGAAGACAAAACCTACGCCCGATTGGAAGGGCCCGCCGGAGGCGGGTTGCCATAGGCAATGGAGGCGAAGGCCGGAACCCTGGAAAGCGGGGACAAATATTGAATTGGCCGGTTCCGTAGGACCGGACACAGTTGAAAATGGCCTGCCGTCCAAAAAACTATTTTACAAGATAAATTATTTTGCCAAATATGAATGAATCAGGACAATTACAAAGGCGCAGGACACAATAAGGCGGAGACCTGTTCCAGTTACAAAGCCCAGAAAAGCAAAAGCTGCGGACTTTAACGCCCGGTTAAAATTGGAATTGTCATGAATAAGCTCGCCAACAAGTGCCCCCAAGAAAGGCCCGACCAAAATACCTATAAAACCAAAACCAAAAAAAATTCCGGCAAAAGTTCCCACAATGGCACCTAGAGAGCCCGCTTTAGAGCCACCTGACTTTGCAGTAAAAATAGTGGGCACCAAACTGTTTACCACTTCCACAATCACCGTGATGACTGCGCAGACAATGAGAGTTACAAGAGAAAGGCTGCAAGTGCTAACAAAGTAAGAGGTAAGAAGTGCACACCAGCACAAGGGTGTTCCAAAGAGGCCGGGTATTATGCAGCCTATGATTCCAAGGCCCATAAACAAAACCGTTAGTACGATAAGTAAAATTTCAATTGGTGTCATAGAAAAACTATAGAACAATTCTAGTCCAAATTCAACAGACGGCGGGTCTTTTTTATTCGGACGGCAGAGCTTACTGGAATGCAAATCTTTTCTCCGCTAGAAGAAAGTTCCAAAATCAGCTGGGCGTTAGGAGCCTTTTTGTTAAGCTCAGCAGGTCTTCCCGCAACGGAGTTTCCGCTGTCCAGAGCCACTTCCAAAATGCCACCGTTTTGAATGGCACTTTCTATAACGTGGATTTTACCTGTGTAGTCCATTCCGCCTGCTTCCACCTTTTCAAAGCGAACGCTCTCTCCAACAAGCTGGGATTTGTTAAGCACAATTCTTCTGTTTATTCTGTCCAAGAGGCCTTCCTTCTGGTCCTGTGGCAAATTCATTCCGTCAAGCTCTGACTTTAGTTCATCCAGTATTGCCTTCTGCTTGTCTTTGTCCACCTTGTGAACAGGCGCTTTTTTTTCTTTAGATTCAATTTTTTTCTCCGGCTCGTCAAGCGGCAAAAAAGCAAGCGTACGGTTCTGGCCTGGAGCAAGCTTCATGTTGCCTATAAAATCAAGGCCGCTCTTTGCAATGATGCTCTGGGCCTTGGCATCGTCCGCAAAAGAAAGGAAAAAGACTCCGGCGGAAAGTTCTTCCATTATGTAGGGCGAAAGAATCGGATTGTTTTTTATGAACTGGGCATTTTCTTCTTTTACCTTTAGGACATAGCCTTTGTAAAGTGAAGCAGATTTATACGAGCTGAACCACTCTTCCAAAGAAATCTGAATGTTCTGCTGAATTTTATACGATGAATATTTTTCCAAGAGCAAAGAAATTTTTTCCGGTGTAAAACCAGCATCAAAAGCGCGGATTGCACAAGCACGGTTTATTTCAAAAACGGCGGCGGTGTCATAGTGCTTTATTTGCATAAAATGAACAAAGGGCAAAAGCTCGTGCAGGTTAAGCCCCGGAAGAAGGGTAACAGAAAATGCAGAATCTATGCTAAGAACCTTTGTGTTTGTCGCCGAATGATTTGTTTCTTCGTCAAAAAAGCTGCTTCTCTTGTACAAGGGGTTGCCTTCCAAGTCTTTTCCGCAAACGCAGAGGATGGAAAATTCAAGGGCAGCTTCTGCAAGTGCCTTTACAAGATTTCCGTCTGTAAATTCCGGGGGCAAAGAAGATTCACCGCCAGATGCCAGAGACGGACTAGTGGCAGCAGAGCCAGACGCGGCGGAAGAAAGAATCCTTCCAAAACGGCTTGAAGTTTCTCCAGCCACCTTTTCCTTTTCCAAAAGAAAGAGCTGGGTAAGCTGAACGAGCGTGCAACCAGATGCAGGAATTGCATACAGAGTGCAGAAAAAAATCTGAGCGTTCACCTGCATGGTTTTTCTTGGAAAGTGGGCAACAGATGCCGTGACCAAATAAAGGTACTGGGCTTTTTCTTCCATTGCGGCAAAATTTTCCAAGCGGTCCAAGTCTACGCTGATTCCTTTTTCCAAGGCACAAAAAATGGAAAGGTTCATAAAAGCGGCGGTAAGTTTTTCAAGGCATGATTTTCCAAGCCCCTTAAAGACTTCCTGCATTTCCGTAAGGCTGTGCTTTTTTAGGGAACCGTCGTTCTTGCAAAGGTCAGGATGGGAGATTGCAAAGGAACAGAAGCTTGCCAAAAACTGTGGGCTAAGGCTGCATGCTGACTGGGGCAAAAGCGGATGCTGTGACTTTTCTTGCAAAGTATTTACCTGCAAGTCTTGCCCTACATTCAGCTCTTGTCCTGACTGCTCAAAAAGAATTTCCGTTTGCAAAAGGGGGAGCAGGTCATCTTCCAGCATGGGGTTTATGCGAAGTTCCTTAGTTCCAGAATCCTTGTCCGTAAAGCTGTAAAGAATAAGGCGTTCCTGAAGGTTTATCAAGTGCTCGTTCAAGTCATTCAGGAACCTGGGATTTTGAACTTTTCCTTCCATAAAAGTGAGTATTTTTTTTGCGGTGCAGCCACGGATGTTCTTTACTAGGGTAAGGATTTTTAAGTCGCTGCTGCCCAAAAGTCTTACCAAAGTGTCGCGGTTTTCCTTCTTGCGCAAGAAAGACGAAAGTCCTTCTATTAACTTCTGCTTGTTGTAGGGAGTCTTTAGTTCCCCAAGATACATGCGCATTATGTCAAAAAACATTTCTTCGTCCATAACGGACATGCTTTCGCGCCAGTCGATTATGCGCTGAACTTTAGGTGTTATGACTGCCATCATTCTGCTCCAAAACCGTCAATGCAAAGCGGAGCGGTGGAATCCAACTCGTCCAGGCTTGACTCGTCATTGTATCTTAGGATTCTGTAGGAATAGCCCTGCTCGGCAAGGAATTTCTGCCTGTTGCTGCCAAAATCCTCTTCCACCGTGTTGCGGGTAATCAGCGTAAAGAAGCGTGATGTTCGTTCCTTTGGACGGAGGATTCTTCCAAGACGCTGGGCCTCTTCCTGCCTTGAACCAAATGTTCCGCTTACCTGAATTGCCATGCTTGCGTCCGGAAGGTCTATTGCAAAGTTTGCAACCTTGCTTACCACAAGCACGTGAATGTTACCGCTCCTAAAGTCTGCATAAATCTTGTCGCGCTCGGAGTTGGGCGTTTTTCCAGTGATGATGGGCGCGTCCAAAAGCTTGGCAAGGTTGTGCAGCTGGTCAAGGTACTGGCCAATAACCAAAATCTTGTCCTGGGGGAATTTTTTTACAAGTTCCAAAACGATTTTGTCCTTAACAGGATTTTCGCTTGCAATCTTGTGCTTTGCCCTCTGCTGTGAAACCGCATATTCAATCTCTTTGTCGGAAGGAAGTCCTAGGCGAACCTCCACACATTCGGCACTGGCAATCCAGCCGGAGCGTTCTAGTTCCTTCCAGGGAACATCGTATCTTTTGGGGCCAACCAAAGAAAAAACATAGCCCTCGCAGCCGTCTTCGCGGACAAGAGTTGCGGTTAGTCCCACCCGCCGCACAGCCTGAATCTCTGCCGCCACCCTAAAGACCGGGGCAGGAAGGGTGTGAACTTCGTCGTAGATTATAAGCCCCCAATTGTTCTGCCTAAAAAGGGAAAAATGCGGGTAAGGGCCAGTTTTGTTTGGCCTCCAGGTAAGAATCTGGTAAGTCGCAACCGTAACCGGAAGGATAGTCTTGTTTTCGCCGGTGTATTCTGCAATCTGGTCGCGGGTAAGGTTTGTCTTGTCCACAAGTTCGTCTATCCACTGGTGGACTGCGCTTATGTTTGTTGTAACAATCAGCGTGTTTGTCTTTAGCATGGACATAATCAGCATGCCGACTATGGTTTTTCCGGCCCCGCAAGGAAGCACAATGGTGCCAAAGCCAGTGCCCGGCCCCCGGTCGCCAATAAGAGCCTGGGCAGACTTTTTTTGGTACTCGCGGATGTTGAAATCTTTTCCAGAAAGAGTTTTTTCCCTAAGGCTAATTTCAAGCGGGGCACCGTCCTGCAGGGGAACATCGTCTTTTACAGGCCAGCCCAATTTTAAAAGCTGCTGTTTTACGGTACCGCGGTCTGTAAGGTTTAGGATAAAGCAGTATTTTTTTTCTTCTTCGCTAACAGAAACGCCTTTTAAAGCCTCGCTGTCCGGTTCTTCGTAGGCACAGGGAAGCATCAGCTTTTGAACGGCGGGATTTGCGCTTATTTCCTTAAAGACGTAGGGTGAAGAAGAAACAAGATAAAGGTATTCTTCCTTGCCACTGGGGCAGGGAACGAGGCGCAGTTTGCCAAAGCGGTTTGCCGTTTCCGAAATCCACACAAGCACGTTCTGGGGAACTTCGTAGCGGGAAAATTTCTTTAGCACGTCAATTGCGTCCTGACTTGTAAAGCCTGCGCTGGCCGCATTCCACAAGGAAAGGGGGGTAAGCGCGTAGGTGTGCAAATGCTCCGGAGAACGCAAAAGCTCCGCAAAGGGAATAAGGGCATTACGGCATTCCTCCGCAAGCGGCGCATGAACATCCAGCAGCAGAGTACGGTCCGACTGTACAATTAAAGGCATATCCTGACTTGGCATAACGGTATATTATACAACATAAAGCGTAAATAGTTAATAGGATAATTTTTTTTTGTAGAAGGTAAGTGCAAATCTAAATGAAGCTCAGCAAACATTAATCTAAATTCGGAAGCATTTCCATTCCCGCCGGGAACCGCGTCGAAAATCCAAAGGGTTGCTTCCAACCCCGTGCGCGGTAATCGGTATCTAACTCCCTGCGGTCGTACCGCGCAAAATGGATTTTCGGCACGAACCCCGGCTCCATTCCAGTGCTTCCTCATGTTGTTTTGCTACATTACATTCCCTGTTTATTGCACTTACCTTATACAAGTTCTGAAAAAGGGTAAAAAATGATACAGGATGCTTTTTACATAACAATTATATGCTAAACTTGGGAATTTAGATTAACACTTATTAATGACATAGGATAATTTTTTTTATTGTTATGGACGGCAGATTCTTAAAAAGACACTTGTTCTTTTGGCAAACAAGCAGCGCCATGGAGGGCGCGTCAAATGTTTACGGAAGAACTTGCGGGTTTTCACAGAAAACCCGGGCACAAAAATGGCAAGGAGGCCATTTTTGTGGCGCTTTACAGGGTTCCGGCTCCCGCCTCCATTGCCTTTGGCAACGGCTACGCCGCCCTTCCAATCCGGCCTCATGCCTTGTGCATTAGTCAAAGACTATGCCGGTTTTAGTTGCCCTTGCAGTTCTTTTAAAGGGTCCTGACCACTCACCGTCCTCAAGGAGGGAAATACTTGCTGTATAGGTAAAGCCCGGCTCAAAGAAATAGTCGTACGTTTCATAAACTGAACCGGCATCACCATCATCATCAACAGACCCACCGCTTACATAATAGGTGTCTCCATTTTTGCAGGTAAAAACTACATTAAGCGAAGTTATAGAGTCGGGAAGTTCGTAAGGGAAATTTATTCTGCAATGCTGGTAAGGAGAGGCAGACGCCATAGTTATGTGGGCAGTATTTTCTGTTCCTCCCCTTACAAACGCCTCCGTAGCGCCATAATAAAGCACAGAACTGGAAGAACCTAGTATAGCCATGCGAATTGCAACGTTGTATGTTCCTGGCATAAGATCCGTTATGGTTAGCACTGAACCGGGGATAACATTTTTAAAAACTTCTATGTCATTATTGTCCTTGTCCCTTAGGGCAACGGTATAAACCGTAGTGTCTCCACCACCTACATAACCATCTCCCAAGGAACCAGAAGAAGAAAGCGAGCGGGCTGCAGACGAGTCTGGCATTGAAATTATAAGGGATCCAGAATCATCTTTTGCCGAGCATGAAAGTGTTGAAAGAGAAAAGAGAATAGAAACAATGATGTTGAAAAAAATTATTGCACTACACGTATGACGGGGAGGGGTAATTCTCATAAACAACCTCTGGAAATTAAAATCTTCTATAAAAATAATTATAATGCAAATATAAAAAAATTCAACGAAATGCAAGCCGGGCATTTGTCTTTTACAGATTCCGGGTCGGAGCCCGGAATGACGTGTTTTTTATGGAAATAGTATTGTCTTGGCACATCCCCTCTCGCAAAGAATCCTAGCACGGATTGGAGGGGCCGCGCAGCGGTTCTCGGTGGGGTCGCTCCCTGAGCTTGTCGAAGGGGCGGGCACACCGAGAATGGAGCCGAAAGGCGGAACCCCGCAAAGCCGGATTTTACAAGAGCTGCCTTTAGGCACAGTAAAAAAAGCAAGCCAGCTCCAGAAAAATAAAAATCAAAAAGGAAGCGTATTCCCTTTTAAGTGTTTTCCAAATTTGGTATAATCCTAAAAAAAAGGGCGGAGGTCTCTTATGGAAAAAATTATCAGCAGCCTGCTGGAAACGGACATGTACAAATTCAGCATGGGACAGGCTATTTACCACAAATTCCCAAGCTATGTAACTACATGGGATTTTAAGTGCCGCAATGAGGGCGTTAAGTTTACCCACGAGATGGTGGAGGAAATCCGCGAACAGGTTAAGGCATATTGCTCGCTTTCTTTTACGGAGGACGAGCTTGAATACCTTAGCGGCATTGAATGGATTAAGCGCGACTACGTTGACTTTTTGCGCTTGTGGCACCCCAGGTTTGAGGATTTTTCTATAAAGGAAATTCCTGACGGCTGCGGGCTTTCTATAGAGACTACCGGAACTTGGGTTAACACATCTTTTTACGAGATTCCCACCCTTGCCATTGTGAACGAGGTTTACTTTAGGAATTCCGCCGACTACAAGCATCTTTTGGAAAGCTTTGTTGAGCGTGCGGACAAAAAGACCCTGGGACTTGTTGACGGGACATTCACTCTGGGAGCCTTTTCCGAATTTGGCATGAGGCGCCGCCTTAGCGCAGAGGCACAGGAGCTTGTAATAAAGAAGATTATAGAAGCTCAAAAGACCAAGGGCTTTAAGGAATCAAACTTTGTAGGAACAAGCAACGTTTACCTTGCAAAGAAGCTGGGAGTTTCTCCAGTTGGAACAATGGCCCATGAATTTGTTCAGTGCGTTGGGCAGGGTAACCGCAAGCACAATCCCGCTTATTCAAACTGGTACATGCTGGACGCTTGGGTTAACGAATACGGCGTTCTTAACGGCATAGCGCTTACCGACACCGTTGGAACAGACGTTTTCCTGCGTGACTTTAGAAAGACATACGCAACTCTCTTTAGCGGAGTGCGCCACGATTCTGGTGACCCATACGCTTGGGGAGAAAAGATGATTGCCCACTATAAGTCCCTTGGCATTGACCCTAAGACTAAGACCCTGCTCTTTAGCGACAGCCTGGACTTTGAAAGGGCATCCAATTTGTACAAGGCTTTTAAGGACAAGGCAAGGGTTGCTTTTGGCATAGGAACATTCATTGCAAACGACACCGATGCAACTCCGCTTAACATTGTTATGAAGGTTACTGAATGCAACAACGGTCCCGTGGCAAAGCTTTCTGATGTTGAAGGAAAGAACATGTGCAAGGATCCGGCCTACATTCACTACCTAAAGCGCACAATCAACTGGCGTCTTGAGCACCAGGAAATGTAAGGAAAAAAGACATGTCACAAGATAATGAACTGATTTGTGGATACAAGGATTTTTTGGCTAAGGGAAAGACTGAGCGGGAATGCGTTGCTTTCCTTGTAAAAGAAGCAGAAAAGAATGGTTATAAGAACATAGATTCGCTTGAAAAGGTAAAGGCAGGGGACAAGGTTTACCTTACCAAGTTTGGAAAGGCCATTGCTCTCTTTGACATAGGAAGCGACGGCTTGGAAAAGGGCATGAACATTCTTGGCGCCCACATAGACTCTCCCCGTCTGGACGTAAAGCAGAACCCTGTCTACGAAAGCGACTTTATTGTCTACCTTAACACCCACTACTACGGCGGAATCAAGAAGTACCAGTGGCTTACCCTGCCGCTTGCCATTCACGGTGTTGTCTGTAAAAAGGACGGCAGCACAGTGAATGTTTGCATTGGCGAAAAGGAAGATGATCCTGTCTTTGTAATTTCCGACATACTTCCCCACCTTGCGCAAAAGCAGATGAAGGAAACCGCATCCGAATTCATTCCCGGCGAAACCCTTGACCTTATTTTGGGAAGCGAGATTCCCCTTGACCCGAGCGAATCTTCTGCAAAGGCTGACAAAGCAGACAAGTCTGACAAACCCGAAAAAGACAAGGCTAAAAAGGCTGTGCTAAAGCTCCTAAAGGATGCATATAATATAGAAGAAAAAGACTTTGGTTCAGCAGAGCTTGAGGTTGTACCGGCAGGATTTCCCCGCGACCTTGGCCTTGACCGTTCAATGATTCTTGCCTACGGACAGGACGACCGCTCCTGTGCCTACACTTCGGCCTATGCCCTTTTTAACAGCAAGGCGGAAAAACGCACCAACTGCTGTCTTTGCGTGGACAAGGAAGAAATTGGTTCGG
>Ga0310695_10010005_pt1 | contig 14039 bp, 7 predicted proteins | sample RumenRJG_04DNA_FD_203882 | JGI IMG/M metagenome (GOLD analysis project Ga0310695, IMG submission 203882) | Bovine rumen microbial communities from Lethbridge, Alberta, Canada - RJG_04 (v2) (version 2) | ecosystem: Host-associated > Mammals > Digestive system > Stomach > Rumen | place: Canada... | reverse complement strand
CGTCTGCACAGTCAGAGCTCCGTGGTGTAGTAGTGGATCAGGAAGGTGAGCCTGTGATTGGTGCCAGTGTTTTGGTAGTAGGCGCGAAAGTTGCCACGGGTACGGTAACGGACTTCGATGGTAATTTCATCCTAAAAGCAAATCCTGGTACTAAGTTGAGAATTTCTTTCGTAGGCTACAAGACAGCAAACGTGGAAGCCAAGAACGGCATGCGCGTAGTGCTGGAAGAGGAAGCTACCATGCTGAAAGGCGTGGAGATTGTGGCTTATGGCGTTCAGAAGAAGGTGACGGTAACTGGTGCTCTCTCGAGTGTGAAGAACGAGGATCTGACCCGTACACCTGTATCTTCAGTTAACAACGTACTCGCAGGTCAGCTCTCGGGTGTGACCACCGTACAGTACTCTGGTGAGCCTGGTAGCGATGCTGCCTCAATATTCGTTCGTGGTCAGGGTACATGGGCTGACTCCGCTCCACTTATTCAGGTTGACGGTGTTGAGCGTACCATGGGTGATATTGACCCTGAGGACATCGAGAGCATTACCGTACTGAAAGATGCGTCTGCCACAGCCGTTTTCGGTGTACGTGGTGCTAACGGTGTAGTACTTATCACCACCAAGCGTGGTCAGGAAGGCAAGGCAAAGATTGATATCACTACATCTTTCTCTGCTCTTACACCTACCAAAATGCTTGAACTGGCAAACTCATATGAATATGGAACATTCTTCAACCAGATGCAGCGCAACGATTTCGACTTCTCTTCAGGTGAGACATTCACCCCGATGTTCTCAGACGAGCTCCTGCAGAAATTTCAGGACGGCAGCGATCCTATTCGTTTCCCAAACATGCGTTGGAACGAGTATATTATGAAAGATGTAACGCTCCAGACTAAGCATAACATCAACATAAGCGGTGGAACAAAGTCTATGCGTTATTTTGTCAGTGCAGGATTCATGACCCAGGGCGGACTCTTCGAAGAGTTCGATGGCGATGATTTCCACTACGACTATCGCTACAACCGCTTTAACTATCGTACCAACCTCGACTTGGATGTTACACCTACCACTACTCTCTCCTTCAACGTAGCTGGTACAGTAGACAACGCACAGAAGCCTCGTACCAGTCAGGGCGCATCAGGTATGATTATGGCCATGACTCAGTCTACACCATTCTCAAGTCCTGGTATCGTTGATGGCAAACTTGTAACAGCAGCTACAGATTATACAGACATCACCCTACCTTTCATTGGCGGTAGCGCTATGACCTATTACAGCAGTGGTGGTACTGGTGGTTTCTATAAGAACAATAACAATAAACTCCAGATGGACCTCCAGCTTCAGCAGAAGCTCGATTTCATCACCAAGGGGCTGCAGCTTAAGATCAAAGGATCGTACAACAGCAACTTCTATGAGCAGAAGGGTGCTTCTGTAGGTCGTGCAACTTATACTCCAGTTATTCAAGATAATGGAACAATTCTGTATCGAAAGGATGGCGAGAACACTCCTCCATCTTACGAGCAGTCTACCTCCAAGGGCCGCGACTGGTATTTCGAGGCCCAAATGAACTATAACCGCACTTTCGGAGAGCATACTGTAGGTGCACTCGTGCTCTACAACCAGAGCAAGGAGTACTATCCTTCAACCTACAGCGATATTCCTCGTGGATACGTAGGTTTGGTAGGTCGTGTTACTTACGACTGGAAGAACCGTTACATGGCTGAGTTCAACATAGGTTACAATGGTTCAGAGAATTTCCACCCCGATCACCGGTATGGTACATTCCCTGCAGGTTCTATCGGATGGGTGGCCAGCGATGAGCCTTTCTTCAAGCCTTTGAAAAGCGTGGTTAGTTTCTTGAAGCTGCGTGCTTCATGGGGTCTTGTAGGTAACGATAAGATTGGTGGTAGCCGATTCATGTATCTGGCAGACCCATATCTCTACAGCACAGCTATGGCTGCCCGTAATGGTTATGCCTATAACTTCGGTATCGAGAATTCTACTCTCTATCCCGCTTACTATGAGGATGTAAACAACAAGAATAACCCCGACCTCACATGGGAGAAGGCCTTCAAGCAAGACTACGGTGTTGACATTAATTTCCTCGACGATCGCCTGCGTGCTACATTCGATTACTATAAAGAGCATCGTACAGACATCCTGCTACGCGACTATACAGCTCCTGCTATAGTAGGTTTCCAGCCTCCTTACTCTAATCTTGGTATTGTCGACAGTTGGGGTTGGGAGCTTTCACTGAAATGGAACGATAAGATCGGTAGCGATTTCCGTTACTGGGCTACTGTAAACATCTCTCATAACCAGAACGAGATTATCGAGAAAAAAGAGGCCCCACTGAATAATGAATACCAGTACGAGAAGGGACACCGTATCGGCTCTCGTTATATGTATCAGTTCTTCCGTTACTACGATGCCGACACTCCACGTCTTTACGAGGAGACCTTCGGACAGCCATACCCAAAGCAGCTTGTTGACTTGAAGGATGGTGACGCAGTATTTGTTGACCTCGATGGCAATGGTTATATCGACGAGAATGATAAAACCCGTGATTTGGGATATACTGACGACCCAGAGTTCCTGGCAGGTCTGAATGCCGGCTTTGCATGGAAAGACTTTGAGTTCAACATGCAGTGGACAGCCGCTTGGAACGTATCACGTGTTATCAGCGACGTATTCCGTTATCCGTTCCTCGATCGTACTACTAAAGATCGTGGTGGATTGTTGAAGTATCATCTTGACAACACATGGAACCCAGAGAATCCTGGTCAAGACTACGAGTACCCACGTGCAACATGGACCAATGGTACTACTAATAACTATCAGGACTGCGCTCTTTATGAGAAGGATGCCAAGTACCTCCGTCTGAAGACTTTGATGATAGCCTACAACATGCACTTCCCATTTCTTAAGAAGTTGGGTATCAACCGTGCACAGCTGGCTCTCAGCGGTTATAACCTGCTGACCTTTACTCCTTATATCTGGGGTGACCCCGAGACTCGCGCAAGCTCATCTCCTTCTTACCCACTCCAGAGAACTTACACAGCAAGTCTGAAACTTAATTTCTAAAGAGAAATGAAACTTAATATTAAAAATATAGGTGTAGCCCTGCTCTCTTTAGGTCTGGGCGCCTGCACCGATACCGTCAAATTTGGCGACAGTTTCCTTGAAAAAGCTCCTGGTGGTACGGTTACTGCTGATACAGTATTCAATAACCCGGAGTACACGCGTAACTTCCTGGCTGGTATTTATGCTACGCAGTATTATAATCTGCCAACAAACTCAACAAATAGTGCTCCTCAGTGTCAGAACTACTGGAAGGGAATGCCCGATGCACTTGGAGATGATTTCCATCTGCTGTTCAACAATACCACCGTATTCGGTAAGTACTACAATGGTTCGCTCACCTCTGCTATCGACGGCAATAAGAACGGAAACATCTATCCATATACTAACGAGTATATTTGGGAAAATATACGCCACTGCTGGATACTTATAGAGAATGTGGACAAAGTGCCCAATATGACAGATGCTGAGAAGGAACGTCTTAAGGACGAGGCTCGCTGTCTGATGTCGTATGCATATTTTATCGCTTTCCGTTTCTATGGCGGACTGCCTATCATCCGCAATTCATTCAGTGGTTCAGAGAGCAGTTACGATCTTCCACGTTCAAGTGTGGAGTCTACCGTGAACTACATTGTTGAACAGCTCAACACCGTAATCTCCGGCAACCACCTGCCATGGGCTTATAACGACTCTGAGGCAGCTGCCGAGACTGGTCACTGGACTCTTGCTGGAGCTATGGCTCTCAAGTGTAAAGTGCTGGCATTCGCTGCATCTCCACTTTTCAACGACGCTCAGCCTTACTATGCAGGCAAGTACACAATGGAAAATGACACTTGTGTATGGTATGGCGGCAGCAAACCTGAGTTATGGCAGCAGCTTAAGACTGCATGTGCCGACTTCTTCGCTAAGATGAACTCAAATGGTCACTATCATCTGGTTCAGCCTCTTGGAACAACTCAGGAAGACTACCGCTATGCTTTCCGCAGTGGATACATTCTGCAGAACAGCCCTGAGGTACTGCACAGTGTTCGCCGCAGTAACAACTCTCATGGTAACGACTACGGTTGGTACAACCTCGGATGGGGTGGCAAGGCTGATGGTAGCGGTGGTAACGACCGTTTTGCATACTGCCCAACTCAGGAGTTTGTTGAGCGTTTCCCATGGGCAGATGGTACTCCATTCGACTGGGACAAGGCTGAGAAAGAAGGCAAGCTCGACCAGATGTTCATAAAGGGCGATAGCGTTAAGGGCCAGCAGCTGCTGCAGAACATTGTCTTTACCCGCGACCCACGCCTTTATGAGAGCGCAATGGTTAATGGCGACCGCCAGACTCTTAACTGGGGTGACGGACGTGCTACTGGTGCAAACTGGGAAATGTGGGTAGGCGGCACTACCGTTGGTCAGGCTCCAAAGACCAATTCTGGAAAATATGGTACAGGCTACCGCATGCTGAAATACGTTGTTGGCGAGGTTATGCGCCGCAAGAAGCCACAGTGGAATGCCATTATGCTTAGCGATATCTATCTTACTTACGCCGAGGCTCTGCTTCAGGCCGACAATAACGCTACAGAAGCGATTAAGTATGTTGATGCCGTTCGTGCACGTGTGGGTCTGAAAGGACTTGTTGAGTGCAATCCCGACAAGAATCTCACCTCTAACAAACAGGCTCTGCTCGATGAGATTATGCGTGAGCGTAACTGCGACCTGGCATTCCAACTGGAGCGTTACTTCGATATGATCCGTTACAAGCGTGCCGACCTCTTCGAGAAGCCTCTCCACGGCCTGCGCATCTATCGTCTTGTTAAGGATGGCGACAACTGGAAGCGCGAAGAGAGCCAGTGGTACAATACTCGTACCAAGCAGAAGGAGGGAACTCCAGGCTACTTCGAGCCTTCTCACTTCGACTTCGAGCGTTTCCAGATTACTACTGGTGCCCGCTATTGGTGGACTAACGGTTTCGATCCTAAGTGGTATCTGCAGCCATTCCCAATCACTGAGGTTAACAAGGGCTATGGACTGGTTCAGAATCCTGGATGGTAATTCATTAATTACAATGAAAGATTAAATTAAAGAAGAATATGAATAAAAGACATATATTTGTGCTATCCCTGCTTGCGGGACTTACCCTGCCAGTGATGGCTCAAGAAGAAAATCAGGAGCAGACAGACAAGTTCCTGGGTCAGACCATCGACGTGGGTGCCGACAAGGTGCTGACACGCGAGGCGTCTACTGCTGCAGTGTCGGTAATCACATCCGACAAGACTGACCGTCGCAGTGCCAAGAACATTGGCAACAGCATTATTGGTGAGGGCAACGGCCTTATCTCTCTGCAGAACGGTGGCCGCTATGCCGCACAGAATCCCACCTTCTATGTTCGCGGACTCCAGACATTGAATGGCAACAACTCTCCACTCATCCTTGTCGATGGTATCGAGCGTGACATCACGTCTATTGCTCCTGAGGAGGTAGAAAGCGTAACCATCCTGAAGGATGCCGCTGCCGTGGCTCTTTATGGCTATAAAGGTACTAATGGTGCTGTTAACATCATCACAAAACGTGGTAAGTATGAGAGCCGTAGCATCAAGGTGACCTACGACCATCTTTTCAATTCAATCGTTAACAAGCCAAAGTTTGTGGATGCCTATACTTATGGTATGGCTATCAACGAGGCACGTATCAACGATGGCCTGACAGCACGTTACAGCGCTCAGGAACTCAACGCCCTGCGCGACGGAACAAAACCTTACCTCTATCCTAATGTAAACTGGGTGGATGAGACATTCCGTGATAATGCAATGACCAACAAGTATAACATCGAGTTCACCGGCGGAGCCAAGAACTTCCGTTATTACACTATGGTAGACCTTATCTCTGACAAAGGTTTTGTTAAGAATCCTAACGAGAACGAAGGCTACTCTACTCAGGACAAGTATGTTAAGGGCAACCTCCGCATGAACCTTGACATCAAGCTGACTCCGACTACAGATGTACGTGTCAACCTGCTCGGTGTACTCCAGGAGACATCTCGCCCTGGTTCACAGGCAGACCTATGGGATATGGTTTACACCGTTCCTTCAGCAGCTTTCCCAATCAAGGATGAGAATGGTGTTTGGGGTGGTAGCGACACATGGGCCGGAACATCTAACCCTGTTGCTCAGAGCATCGGTGCTGCTTACTACAAGAACCACAGCCGTTCGCTGTTCTTCGACGTTACCCTAAAACAGGACCTCTCTTCATGGATCAAGGGTCTGAGCGGTTCAATCCGCGTAGGTTATGACAATACTTCAAATATCTACGAAGATCACTCCAAGACTTATGTTTACAGTGTAAACGCTCCTTCATGGGCTGAAGGTGATGCAGAACCAACCGTGAAGACTGCCACCTACGGCAGCGACAGTACGATGGGTACAGCAGCAGCCGTAAACACTTTCTCTCGTCGTCTGCACTTCGATGGCGGTTTCGCTTACGAGAACACATTCGGCCTGCACGGTATCTACTCACAGCTGAAGTGGGATTATGAGTATGAAGATCCTGAGGGTCTAAACAACACTATCTATCGTCAGAACTTCACATGGTGGTCACACTATAGCTACGACAGCCGTTATCTGGTAGACCTTGCACTTGTATACAGCGGCAGCAGCCGTCTGGCTCCTAGTACAAAATGGGCCTTCTCTCCCACCCTCTCTGCAGCATGGGTTATCTCTAAGGAGCAGGTTATGGAGGACATAAACTGGGTTAACTTCCTCAAGCTCCGCGCCTCTGCAGGTATCATCAATGCCGACTATCTGCCAGGCGACAACGTTTGGACATACTACGCTCAGCAGTATGCCACCAGCGGTGGTACATATCCATTCGACAGCGGTTGGAACTCTGAGTTCGGACGCACATATCTCGGACAGATGGCAACAGCTAATCCAACTCACGAGAAGGCTAATAAATTCAATATAGGTATCGATGCCAAGCTCTTTGATGGTCTCGATGTAACCTTCGACTACTGGATGCAAAGCCGCAAAGATATCTGGGTATCAGCAGCTGGTAAGTATTCTGATGTCCTTGGTATGGACGCACCATACGAGAATGCAGGAAAGGTTAACAGCCATGGTCTGGAGCTCGGTCTCGACTACAACAAGACCTTCGGTGAGGTGAAGTTCAACATCGGCGGTAATTTCATGCTGACCAAGAGCAAGATCAAGGAACAGCTTGAGGAACCTCGCATGTACGACAACCTCGTTCAGACTGGCAACCGTGTGGGTCAGATCTACGGTCTTGAGGCTATCGGTTTCTTCACTTCTGAGGCCGACATCGCAGCAAGCCCAACTCAGACATTCTCTACCGTTAAGCCCGGTGACATTAAGTATCGTGACGTAAATGGTGATAACATCATCGACGCTAATGATAAGGTTGCTATCGGCTACAGCACCACATGCCCAGAGATATTCTATAATTTCCACCTCGGTGCAGAGTGGAAGGGACTCGGTATCTACGCTATGTTCCAGGGCACTGGCAACTACAGCGCCGTGCTCAATACCAAGAGTATGTACTGGCCACTGGTGGGCAACACCAATATCTCTCAGTATGCTTACGACAACCGCTGGACCAGCAGCAATCAGGATGCCAAGTTCCCACGCCTGAGCTCTCAGAGCAATGCCAACAACTATCAGACTTCTACTCTGTGGCTGGCCAACCACTCATTCATGAAGCTCCGCAACCTGGAGGTTTACTACAACCTTCCAAAGTCACTGCTTGAGGCAACGAAGATTGTAAACGGCGCAAAACTCTATGTACGTGGTGTAGACCTCTTCTGTATCGACAAACTTGACGAGAGCGATCCTGAGGCTTATGGCATCAATCCTCTAACCAAGAGCATCGCTTTGGGTCTGAGTGTTACTTTCTAATTAAGAGTTAAGAGTTAAGAATTAAGAATTAAGAGTTATGAAACTGAATAAAATAATCATCGGTGCCTTGGCTACGTTGGCGTTGGCTTCTTGTAACGACCAGATGGAGTACAAAGAGTACAACATCTACGACAAGGACTATATCACCAAGAACTTCGGCAATGTAGGTGGCTTTATGACCGATATCTACAATACCGTAGAATACGACTTCGGCAATTACTCCGGTGGTGCCATGCAGGCATCAGCTACCGACGAGAGTATGTACAGCAAGCTGGGTAATGCCATCGAGGACTTCTATAATGGTGCCTGGAGCCCGTCAAACGCAAAGGGTTCTATCTGGAGCAGCATGTACTCAGGCATCAAGGTGTGCAACCATGTTCTTGAGCAGATGCAAGGACTAACCTTCGACGAGTTGGTGCTTAACAAGGACTATACCCAGCAGATGCACCGCTACCAGAACTATCAGTACGAGGCCCGCTTCATGCGTGCCTACTTCTACTTCGCTCTGGTTCGCCAGTATGGCGGTGTGCCCCTGGTAACTACAGAGATCAGTGCTGAGGAGGCCAACAGCATTGCTCGTAGCTCTGCTGACGATATCTTCAAATTCATTATCGATGAGTGTAATGACATTCAGAATAAGATTATCGCCGATTACAGCGACCTTGGCGACTATGCACTTGGCACCGAGGAGAGTGGACGTGCAGATAAGCTTGCCGTTCTCGCCCTCAAGGCCCGTGCTGCCCTCTACTGGGCAAGTCCCCTATTCAATGCCAGCAATGACAAGGAGCGTTATCACACAGCAGCTACTTATACCAAGGAACTTCTCACAGCTGCCGAGGCTCGTGGTAAGGGACTTACTGCTAATTATGCCGACCTCTGGGATGCTGCAAGCTTCAACACTTCTACTATCATGAAGGAGATTCTGTTTGGCCGCCGTTATTATAAGAGTGCCTCAGGCGATAACCTCGTTGAGACCAATAACTATCCTGTTGGTATCGAGGGTGGTGCAGGAGGTAACTGTCCTACACAGAACCTCGTTGATGCTTATGACATGAAGACCTCAGGTCTCTCTATCAACGAGACAGGTTCTGGCTACGACGCAAAGAATCCTTATAACGACCGTGACCCACGCCTGGCAGCTACAGTAGCTGTAAATGGCGACCAGTGGCCCACCTACTCAGGTGCAGCCAAACTTGAGACCTTCCAGGGTGGTATCAACGGCGAGCCTCTCACAGGTGCTACACCTACTGGCTACTACCTTAAGAAACTCTGCAACGGTGCCATCTCTCTGGCTAGCAACTCTAAACTCAAGGAGTCACGCCACACCTGGCTGACCTTCCGCATGGGTGAGGCTTATCTGAACTATGCTGAGGCAGTATTCAAGTATCTCGGAAGTGCCGATGCTACAAGCGTAGAGTTCCCGATGTCTGCTCGTGAGGCAGCCAACAAGACCCGCCAGCGTGCCGGTATGCCAGGCCTTGCTTCAACAGGCGACTTCTGGACCCGCCTCTGCAACGAGCGTTTCGTAGAGCTTGCCTTCGAGGGTCACCGTTTCTGGGATGTCCGTCGCTGGAAGGAGGCTGACAAGTACTTCAAGACTATCACAGAGATGAAGCTCACCAAGAATGATGATGGCAGCATCACTTATACTCGTCAGAACGTTTCCCGTCAGTGGAGTGAGAAGATGTATCTCTTCCCTATCCCACAGACGGAACGTATGAAGAATCCCAACCTGACACAGAATCCCGGATGGGAGTAAATGCGTTAGTTTAACGAGAAGGCCCGTACCTCACTTCCGAGGACGGGCCTTTGTCGTTTAGATAGAATAATAATTCATATATTTGAACAATAATGCTATGTCATCTTAAGGAATAACATTAACTTTGCACCAAACTTAAAAACGAATCGAGATGATAAGAAAAATATTCATCGTAATTATGTTGCTGCCTATAAGTCTGATGGCGGCTAATACAACAGGAGTTTACAACGTTAAAGACTATGGTGCCAAGGGCAACGGTAAGGTGTTGGATCATGAGGCGATAAACATAGCTATCGAGGCAGCAAACAAGGCTGGAGGCGGACAGGTTTATCTGCCTTCCGGAGTCTATCTCTGCGGCAGCATCAGGATGAAGAGTAACATAGACCTGCACCTCTCAGCGGGAGCAAAGATTCTAGCGGCTCCTGCAGAGATGAAGGCATACGACGAGAGTGAGGTGTTCGGCGCTCCTGAATATCAGGACGGCGGGCACACCTACTTCCACAACTCGCTTATCTGGGCTGAGGGACAGCATGACATCAGTATTACCGGACGTGGCATGATTGACGGCGAGGGACTGACAAAGCGCGACACCGAGAAGGCAGGCAACGTGCAAGGCGGATCTATAGGTACTGGCGACAAGGCCATCGCCCTGAAGCAATGCCGCAATGTGACCATCCGCGACATCACCATCTATCGCGGCGGACACTTTGCCATCATCGTCACAGGCTGCGAAATCGGCACCATCGACAATGTGACCATCGACACCAATCGCGACGGCATAGACATTGACTGCTGCAAATACATCACGGTGAGCAATACAAAGGTTAACACGCCTAACGACGATGCCATAGTGCTGAAAAGCTCATACGCACTGAAAAAGCCTGTGCTTTGCGAACACATTCTTATAACAAACTGCATAGTGACGGGATATAAGCTTGGCACCTTCCTTGACGGCACATATGTGCCTGAGAAGGTAAACTGGGTGTGCGGACGAATAAAACTGGGCACTGAGAGCAACGGCGGTTACCGCAATATTGCCATCTCTAACTGCACCTGTATGTGGAGCTCCGGACTAGCATTCGAAGAGGTAGACCAGGGGCGCATGGAGAATATTGTGGTAGATAATATCTCTATGAGTCATGTTCACCACTACCCTATATATATAACCACAGGCTGCCGTAACCGCGGACCAAAGGAGCGCACAGAAGTTTCATCGGCTCGCGATATATATATCAACAATGTGATAGCCGATGATTGCGACTCGCTGGCAGGTATCATCATCACCGGCATGGAAGGTTATCCCATCCGCAACGTGTCGTTGAGCAATATCCGCATACAGTATCGCGGTGGTGGAAAGAGAGCTACCAAGCCTTATCGTGAACAGGGCACCAACTATCCAGAACCCCGTTGGGCAGGTCCTACCCCCGCCTACGGGCTCTTTGCCCGCCACGCCGACGGCATCCGCCTGCATAACGTAGAGTTCGAGCTTATGCGCCCCGACGAGCGCCCCGATATTGTTCTCGAGGATGTGGTAAACTTTAAAAGCGAATCGAAATGAAATATGCATTATATCTTAGCATGCTGTTTGTGTTAAGCGCAACAGCTCAAACAAAAGATGATGGGCCCACTATGGGCTGGAGTTCGTGGAATACCTACCGCGTGAATATCTCTGACTCTCTAATCATGCAGCAGGCCGATGCGATGGTGGCGAAAGGACTGCACAAGGTGGGATATAAGTATATAAATATCGATGACGGCTATTTCGGAGGGCGCGACCAGAAATCGAGAAGACTGCTCATCCATCCTACGAGATTCCCAAAGGGATTGAAGCCTGTTGTGGAACATATCCTGCTCTGAACCTGAACCTGAGTTCTCGCTGCCTGAGCCAGACTGGCTTCCGGAGTCCTGAGAACCAGAGCCCGAGTTCTGAGATCCGCTGTTACCTGAATCCGTAGATCCACTCTCTCCATGAGCCGCCTTATACTCTGCAATAGCTGTAGCTATAGGCTTCAGGGTGGTCACCTTCCTCTTCTTTCCATCCACAGTCACCTCCTGAGTGTCGATGATGTTACGGAACTCGAGTGAGCAGTACTCCTCCTTGAATCTACGAGAGGTTATGTTCTCGTCCTCCACACCGTAGGGTAGGAATCGGATGTGAACACCCTTCACAACATTGTTGGGATCAGCACCTTCCATCGCCGGGATGTTCAACAGAGGTTTGTCAACATCACATGTCGGGAGGAATGTTCCCAGAGGATCGAGACGCACGGGCACGCCCTGGCTGATGAGTTCTGGCAGACACTGGGTGATCTTCTTCAGCACACCCTCGATGAGGTCGAGACCGTAGATACTGCCGTGATCACTCATGTGCTTGGCAAAGCCTCGCAGAGTAAGAGTGGTGTGTGTGTCAACTTCGGGATAGTACTTGCCGTATCCCGCATTTTTGGAATTCATGTCATCGTGAGCATATTAACTCTACCCTAACACTAAAGCCCCTCTACCCTAACACTAAAGGGTGTTTAGTGTTAGGGTAAAATTGTGCTCTAATATGATGACGGGGGGTAAATGGGGCATTTTTTTCATACGAATGTGAAAAATAAATCCCTAAATCAGCTGATTCGTAATTCAGCGATTTAGGGATTTATTTTTAATAATCTTATGTTTTTACTGCCCCATCTGCCCCCTCCTTGATGTCTCAGAATGGCATGACGGTAACCTCTTCAGCATCCTGTTTGCGCTCACGCTGCTGACGGTCATAGTCGGCAAGGACGGCAATGTACTTGTAGGTTCCGCGATATTTCTTTGCCTCAAAGCCTATGGATTTCATGGCTCTTCCAATGGCAGTTGTCGTGAATCCGCGTCCATGGAATCCTCGGGTGTTGAGTTCTCTCAGCAGGTCACCGGCAGAGTATGCCTCGGGATTGTCGATGTCTTCAGGCATGCGAACAAATGTCAGCAGGGCCTCAGTGACATCGTCTGGCATCAGATACGGCAGGTTGTGATTGCTGATCATCTGGCTTTCCTACTGGTTTGATATCGCTGAGATCAAATCGCTCGAGAGTCATGTCGATGAGTTTATGATTCCCACCAGTGAGGAGCTCATCCCCATCTACTTCTCACCTACCAAGATGGAGGATGCCGGTTCCAAGTTCCTTACTCTCGCAGAGATCTCAGCCAAGATCGTTGCCTTCGGTAATCTGAAGAAGAATCCAGACCCGCACCGTCTCGGAGCCATCATGACCAGGCTCTCTGTATATGATACACCTCACATGGTGCCTGTCCCCCTTTGAGATGCCGCAAGAATGTAGAAAATCGTAAACTTTGAGTTGTTTTCGTTAATTATTTAGTACCTTTGCACCATCAAAAAGATAATTGCAGATGAATGAACTGATAACTCAAATTAACGATGCTATATGGGGCTATGTATTGATAGGGGTCCTAATAATATGTGGTATCTGGTTTACATGGAAGACCAAAGGCGTTCAGTTTCGCATGGTCGGTGAGATGCTCAGGCTTCTCGCTGATTCGGCCACTTCGGGGACAGACAGTCTTTCAGACAAAGACAAGAATCATAAACACATATCCTCATTCCAGGCCTTTGCAGTATCTGTGGCTACACGTGTGGGCACGGGAAACCTGGCGGGAGTGGCAACGGCGATAGCCATCGGAGGGCCGGGGGCAGTGTTCTGGATGTGGGTTATCGCTCTGATAGGGTCGGCAACGGCATTCATAGAGTCTACTCTCGGACAGCTGTATAAGCAGCGTCATAAGGATTCGTTTGTTGGCGGTCCGGCATATTATATTGAAAAAGGTCTGCATTGCAAGTGGATGGCCTATCTCTTTGCCGTGCTGATAACCCCATCACCTTCGGACTCTCATATAATTCCATCCAGAGCAATACCATCTGTGGGGCTATGCAGGAGGCCTTCGGGTGGAATCCGCTGATTGTGGGCGGCATCCTGTCGGTTGTGGCCTTGATTATCATCTTCGGAGGTCTTCATCGTATTGCCAACGTCAGCGCGGTATTGGTTCCTCTGATGGCAATAGGATATTTTATCCTGGTGGTTGTGATTATTATAATGAACATCCAACTGATTCCCCATGTGATGAAGGTGATATTTACGAGCGCCTTCTGGCTGGAGCAGGGGGTAGGAGGAGCTATAGGAGCAACGATAATGAACGGAGTAAAGCGCGGATTGTTCAGCAATGAGGCGGGAGAAGGCAGCGCACCGAATGTGGCAGCAGCAGCCACCGTAAGCCATCCCGTAAAACAGGGTCTTATACAGGCGTTAGGCGTTTTCACGGATACGC
>Ga0310695_10010003_pt1 | contig 14041 bp, 7 predicted proteins | sample RumenRJG_04DNA_FD_203882 | JGI IMG/M metagenome (GOLD analysis project Ga0310695, IMG submission 203882) | Bovine rumen microbial communities from Lethbridge, Alberta, Canada - RJG_04 (v2) (version 2) | ecosystem: Host-associated > Mammals > Digestive system > Stomach > Rumen | place: Canada... | reverse complement strand
GTTTTTTCCTGCTGAGGGGGCAAGGATGTGCCGCAGAGGTGCGTGCAGGGCATTATGCTGCACCCTCAACACAGTATTTCGGCCGGTGAGGGGGCGAGGATGTGCCACAGAGAGGGCTGCAAGGTATTGTGCTGCACCCTCAACCCTGGCAGCACAGCACCTCAACACAGTATTTCGGCAGCTGAGGGGGCGAGGAGGTGCCACTGAGGTGCGTGCAGGGCATTGTGCTGCACCCTCAACCCTGTATTTCGGCAGCTGAGGGGGCAAGAATATGCCACAGAGGTGCGTGCAGGGCATTGCGCTGCACCCTCAACACAGTATTTCGACAGCTGAGGGGGCAGGAATGTGCCACAGAGATGCGTGCAGGGCATGCGGCCGCACCCTCAACCCAGTATTTCGGCAGCTGAGGGGGCAATGATGCGCCACAGAGGAGGCTGCAGGGCATTGCGCTGCACCCTCAGCACAGATAAGGGGTACTGCGTCTGGAGGCGGATGTGGTGGGATCGGAGGAACTGTTCTGCCGGGAAAAGACCTAGTTGTGGTAGGTCATGGGGAGGTGGATGCGCTGGAGGGAGTCGAGGGGGATGACGGGCTGTTCGATGCCGGACGGGTATGGGCGGCGGGAGAACTGGGCGAAGTACTGGAGGCAGGCGTCGCGCCACCAGGCGGCGTCGGCGGCCTGGATCTGCAACTTTTCGTGGATGGACTTCCAGCGGTCACGGTCCACATACATGCGAAGGGATTCCCAGAGCTCGACATTGGCGCGCGTCGCCTTTACGCCGCGGTCATAGCGGTAGCAGAGCTCGTCCCAAAGGGTGTTTCCGCTGCGCATCTTGTGATCCCACGGAACATGGTGGAACCAGAGAAGATACTTCTCAGGGCATGTCCTGATATCGTCGATGCGGGTACAGAAAGGATCATTGTACTGCAACACGGCGGCAGAACCGTCGACCGTCCTGTCGAAACCGAGGCCGAGGGTATCGGCACGATGATAGTAGGACGGCAGCCAGTCAGGACGGGCGCCAGGAATGTCGCACCATGGTTCCGGACCATAATGGTGCTCCCAGGCAAAGATGTGATGCAGCCCCAGCGGCATCATGTAATCGACACATGTCTCCCAAGAAGAGAGCATCATCGCTTTGACAGGCTCGACGAACTTTTCGGTGAACCTGCGTCTGGACACGAAAAAAGGACGCGGGAAGGTCAGCCGGATCCACTCGTCCGCAATCTGGGCGGAACTGAGGGATGGATCCCACGCAAGCCGGCCAAAAGCGTACCAGTTAGCCTGGGCGAAGATATTTCCGCACCAGTTCTCATCCTGGCCGACATTGGCAACTCCGGCGATGATCGGTCCCGACACACGGGACACCAGCGAACCAGGACCGTCACGATACGTGTCCGAATCCAGGAATTCCTTCCACATAGGCGCGAGGAAGACCGAATGGTTTCCCTGCCCGAGGTATTCCTGGGTTATCTGCAGCTCCGGAGCGAGAGAGGTACGGCGCATGGCACCGAACAAAGGGCTGTAAGGCTCCCGGGGCTGGAAATCGATAGGGCCATTCTTGACCTGAATGGCGACATTGTCGGCGAATTTGCCGTCGAGAGGCATAAATTCGTCGTAAGCTTGCATCGCCCGATCCGGGCTTCCGGCGCTATAGACAAAAGCGCGCCACATAACTATGCCCCCGTGGTCCACGAGAGCATTTGCAAGCATATTTGCGCCGTCCACATGGGTACGTCCGAAGTCCTGGGGGCCCGGCTGGCCTTCACTCGAGGCCTTGACAAGGAAACCTCCGAAGTCGGGGATAAGTCCGTAGATTTCGTCTGTCTTGTCGTTCCACCATTTCTTCACCGCCTTGTCCAGAGGATCGGCTGTAGATAGGATTGTGCTGTCAGCTCCGGAGCCTACATGCATAGGAGAAGCGAAGTTGACGGATAGATAAACCTTGATCCCGTAATGCCGGAGAATGTCGGCGATCTTCCCTACACGCACGAGATGCTCGTGGTCCAGGATTGCGGGAGAGGCATTGACATTGTTAAGTACTATTCCGTTGATTCCGATTTTCTGGTTGAGCGCACCATATTCGGAGATTCTTTCGACTGGAAGTTCGCTTGAGGTCCATCCCCAGATGGAGTGGCCCGCGTACCCGCGTTCAACAGTATCGTCAAGGTTGTCCCAGTGGTTTAGAATACGGTAGGAATAGGCAGGCGCCGCATCACGCGGAACCTGTCCATCCAACCATAGGTTATCGTGTCCGCGGGCACAACCCGTGACGATAACCGACACTAACACTAACACTTTTAACAACTTAAAGTTGCACACGGATAACTAATATATAAAAACTAACTAAACCGCCAAATTTATTTAATCATCCAGACCTTCAATCGTCTGGATATTGCCCTCGGCATCATACTTGAGCTCGCAGACCTTTAGGCTACGGAGCCATGTACGGGCGCCTGAAGGGACAGAATCATGGTGGAAGAGCCACCATTTGCCATTATACTCCACAATACTGTGGTGGGTAGTCCAGCCGACTACAGGAGTCAGGATCTCGCCCTTGTAGGTGAAAGGTCCATATGGGCTGTCGCCTACTGCGTAGCAGAGATGATGTGTATCGCCTGTAGAGTAGCTGTAGTAATATTTTCCGTTGTATTTATGCATCCAGCTGGCCTCGAAGAAACGACGGTGATTGTCGCCTGCTGTGAGAGGTTTGCCGTTTTCGTCGAGGATGACGATAGGCTTAGGCTCCTCCGCAAACTGGAGCATGTCGTCTGAAAGACGGGCTACTCTCGGAGGGATTGCAGGCTCGTCATCGGCAGGGAATGTGCTTCCTGTATCGAGAGCCTTGTTGTCACGATAACGCTGGAGCTGGCCGCCCCATATACCTCCGAAGTAGAAATAATACTCTCCATTCTCCTCGAAAACGCAGACGTCGATAGAATAGCTGCCGCGCATCGGGTCAGGCTGAGGCACGAACGGTCCGGTCGGAGAATCGCTGATAGCGACGCCGAAACGGAAGATGTCGGTCTTGTCCTTGAGCGGGAAGTAGAGGTAGTATTTACCGTTCTTGCGGGCTACATCGCAGTCCCACAACTGGCGGCCGGCCCATTTGATGTCCTCGATCTTGAGAGCGACACCATGATCCTTTACCGGCGAAGTCATCGGATCCTTGCCTTCCAGCGAGAGGACATGGTAGTCCTTCATGGCGAAGTGGCTGCCGAAGTCGTCCTCAGGGATTCCGGACTCCCAGTCGTGGGATGGGTAGATGTAGAGTTTTCCATCAAACACATGGACTGACGGGTCAGCCATGTAATCGGACGGAAGCAGGTATCTTTTAGGGGTTTTAGTTGCCATATTATTTATAATCTTCAATTAACTGATTGACAAAAGGTTTCGCGTTGTATTCGCGATCGAAGAGGAGCGGGTAGTCGGTTCCTCCCGGCACTACGAATCCGTTCTTCCATGAAGTAGCGTCGGTGATACCCCACGCGGTCACGCGAGTGATATGGTCGGCATACTCGATGAAGAGATCGGTAAACGCTCTCATGCGGGCGTTCCACTCAGCGGATACATCCTCAGGAAGACCGTCGGAATAAGGGCAGAGTCTTGCGAGGAGCTCCTGGCGGATAGCCTCTCTCTCCTCAGGCGCAACAGTCCACATGCTCATGCGGAGGCGCTGGGTCTCGCCGACATCGGCAGACTGGGTCTCGGTCGGGTTCGCGCTCATGTCCCACTCCGTGATCATGACATCGACACCTTCAGCGATGAACGCGTCCATGGAGGCGCGGAATTCGTCGACAGTCGGATAGTCCATGCCCATATGGCCCTGCATGCCGACAGCATCGATGCGGAGGCCTCTCTCCTTGAGCTGGCGGATAAGGCGTACGACACCATTGCGACGGCCTTCGAGGTTCATGCCATAGTCATTGTAGTAGAGCTCGGCATCAGGGTCGGCCTCATGGGCGCACTGGAAGGCCCACGGGATGAATTCCTCTCCGAGGATCTGGTAGTAAAGGCTCTTGCGGTAGGAGCCGTCTTCCATGATAGCTTCATTGACGACGTCCCAGCCTTTGAGCTTACCCTTATAACGGGTCATCACTGTAGTGATATGGTCTTTCATCCTCTGCTTGAGAAGTTCAGGGGATGCGAGTTCTCCCTTATCGTCGAAGAACATCCAGCGTCCCGTCTGGGAATGCCATACGAGGCAGTGGCCTGTCATTGTAAGACCGGCTGCTTCGCCGTACTCCACGAACTTGTCTGCAAGCTCGAAGTTGTATTCATCTTCTTTCGGGTGCAGTTCCGCGTGCTTCATGCAGTTCTCCGGGACGATGGCATTGAAGTGCAGGGCTACGATAGAGTCCGCCTTCGGATCCTGGTGACGGATCTGCTGCTCGTTGAGAGCCGTTCCGACAAGGAACTTGTCCCCGAGGACGTCCTTGAGGCCCAGAGGGGCCTTAGGGGCGCATGCTGCAACTGCGAGGGCTGCGATTATGATGTATGAGTTCTTCATATATTATAAGTTTAGTTCTTTTCTTCAATCTTTCTGCTCATCTCGTCAAGCTTCTCGTCGGTAAGAGGATACTTGTAGATAAGGTATCCGACGATGATGAGAAGGATTGCCGGAATTATGCAGGTAAACCAGAGAATGGCGTTCTGGGCTGTTGTTGAATACTCATTGAGCTTGACGTAGTAAGCATTGACCGGAGCGCTTATGAAGGAAGCGAGGAACACTACTACAAAGATGCCGAGCACAAGCTGAAGGCACTTGTTGGCCTTGAATTCCTTCCACATCTCGCCAAACGAAACCGGCTTTTCCGGAGTTGTCGTGATATTCTCCTTGCTGCCGAGGAAGCAGAGGGTAAGGAGGACGAAACCGACTATGGCGAAAATACATGTCACAGTAAACCATGCCTTAGGTGCCGTAGGAAGGGCGGACTGCTCGCTGGCGAGGTTGAAACCTATCATTCCCATGACAAGAGGGGTGATCCATCCGGCGATGGAGAAGCCAGCCTTGAATGCTACTCCTGCGAGGGCATTGACAGTAGCGGCAGGTCTGTTGCCGGTACGGTACTCGGCTTCCGTAATCACTTCAGGGACGAGAGCCCACATAAGAGAACCGACGAGAAGTCCGACACCGGTCATAACCTTGGCGGTCTGGACGAGGGTATTGTTGCTTTCGACGTCAAAGAACTTGCCGATCACATACAGGGCGGCGAATCCGACGAAGCCGATGGAAAGAAGCATATAATACAGGCCTTTCTTTCCGAGCCATCTCTTGAGTACAGGCAAGGAAGGAAGGATGACGAATGCAGGGATTGTACCGATGGCCATGAAAAGAGCCTGGTTCCAGTCGATTGCAGTATGGGCAACCATGGCGAGTCCGATAGGGAAACCGGCCTGTACTACGATCTGGCCGATGTTGGCGCAGACCATTCGGGTTGAAGTAAGTATGAGGACTTCGTCGTTGTCGCGGGTCATACTTGCCATGATCGAGCCGTAAGGAATGTTTACGACTGAATATATCATGCTGAGCAGGGTGTAGCTGACAGTAGCATATATGATCTTCATGGTCATCGACCATGCTGCGGCCTGAGGAAGCATCAACAGACATGCTGCGATAGTAAGAGGAATTCCGCCGTAAAGAAGGTATGAGCGGTATTTGCCAAGTTTAGGATTCCTGTTGTCGATATATCGTCCTACGATCGGGCTCCAGAAACAGTCAATGAGACGGACAGAAAGAATCAGTCCGCTTACAAAGGCCGGATTAATCTTCAGAACCGTGGTAAGATAAAGCATCAGGTAGCATGCGACAGTCTGGAAAATCAGATTCTGCGCCAGGTCTCCCGACCCGAAGCCGATACGCTGCGCCCAGTTCAACTTGTAAAATCCTTTGGATTCGTTGTTTGCCATAAAAAAGCTTTAATTAGTTATACTATTTATTACTATCGAGTATTGTGTTAGATGTTCTAAGTCCAACTGTCTTTTTATCCTGAGGATGGATATCGTTCCACTCGCCGAGATCGCCGTTAGGAACGAAATATACTCCGTCCATGCGCTCTGCGGTCCTCTTCTGCTCCTTCTGCACCCTGTTCCAGCCGAAGTCGTTGTCGGTAAGTTCGGAATGCTCGAATGCCGCGAGTTCTATTATATAGAATTTGAGTGTAGGATTTCCCATTTCACTTCTCCACTCGGTAATCATCGTCTCGAGAAGGTTGCCGTAGTCGGCAGCGTTGAAGCAGTTGCTTTCGCCCTGGTACCAGATAACTCCGCTTGTAGGGAATTCCTTAATTGGAGCGATCATGGCGTTGAAAAGTCCTGCGGACTTGTACTGCAGGAACACTTCGCCAGGTCTTGGAGGCATGCGCCTTCCTGCCTTGTGACGCCATCCCTTCAGGAGGCTCTTTTCAGCAGCCCCCGTTTCAAGGGAGTAGCGCTTGCCCGGAACGAATGCCGGGACATTGCCATATGAGTAGAGATGTATTTCAATTTCGTTCGAGCCGGCCTTGAGTACACCTGCAGGCACTTTGTAGTTGCGCGGAGGGTACATGTAGGTAGTATTGCCGACAAATGTGCCGTTGACGAAGACTGAGTCGGCGTCGACGATAGCTCCTAGATGGAGTATCGCATCTCCTTCCGCCTCTTCCTCCGTCAAGTCGACAGTCCTGGTGAAGAAGTGGCTTCCGCAGATTGCCTGGCCTTTCTCGTCTTCAGCCCAGTCCACGGTGAATATGTCCACGTCCTCCCATTTCGCTTCGGTATTGGCCGGGAGGGCGTTGTGAGCCGCCTGCCACTCGGTATAGAGGTTTGCGTTGAAATTCTTGATGCTGTCGAGATTATGCTCGTCTTTATAGAACTTCAGTTCTTCGAGAGCATATGCCGGCAGGCACTGCTCGCCTATCCAGGCCTCGATCGGAGAGCCGCCGACGGATGAATTGATCATTCCGACAGGAACACCGGTCGCAGCCTGAAGATAACGAGCCGTAAAGTAGAGGACAGCTCCCCATTCGGTAACTGCGCTGTCGGAAGATGCGACTTCCCAATTGGCGTAGCGGAGATCCTCTGCCGGTCCCTTGAATTCGTATGAGAGAGGGACCTTGATATATCTTATATTGTTATTGGAGTATCCCTTGACATCAGCGGCTACCGCGTCCATGCATCTTCTTACCGGAAGTTCCATGTTTGACTGGCCGGAACCTATATATACATCTCCGTAAAGGACGTCGCTGATAGTGAATTCTTCGAATCTGAGTTCATACGGACCGCCGGCAGGACGGGCGTCCATAAGGACTTTCCATTTTCCTTCCGAATCGGCTCTGGTTTCATAGTCTTTCTGGCTGTCTGCGGACACAAGGGAGAATCTCACTTTGGCTCCGGGACGGGCAGTACCCCATATAGGGACGGGAACGTCGCGCTGGAGTACCATAGAATCTCCAAAGATTGTCGCAGGGCATACGTTCGCCTCTTTCCGGCAACCGGTAAGAGCTGCTGCCGCGATAATTGCGGCGGCTATAATCAAGTATGCGGATCTATACTTCATAACGTAGGTTTTAGCATTATTTCCCGATACAAAGGTATCAATTTTATATACCATAAACGTGTAACATTGTTTCAGTCTCTTGAAATTTTAGAACATTGTTGTCGTTGTTGTTACATTTTTTGTCAGAAATGCAACTTTTGGATAAAAACAATGGATGCCGGATTGTTTCCGGCATCCATTATATATAAAGTATCAGTATTACCTCTTTGTCACGTATTTATGGAGAGTCTTGCGGACTGCGCCAGGACCGGCGAAGAGTTCCTTGACGTAACCCTCGACCTGCTCGCCGAGACCGATCTCATAAAGGTCGACTGCAAATATGTCCTTGCGGCTATAAAGCTTGCGGAGAGGGCTCCAGTCCTGGTCAGGTTTTCCGATCTCGAGAGGAGCCACGATTGCCTGCAGTTCTTCGAGAAGCGGGTCAGGAGAAGGCTCGAATGGAGTACCGTCATCCTTTATACCTTTAAGATAACGCGCGTATCCGGCAAGAGTAAGCGGAATCAGCACGAGGTTGGACTTGTCGAGCCCCCGTGCGACGTACTTCTTGAGAGTCTCTCCGAAACGGATAGGAAGTTTCTGGGATGTGTCGCAGGCAATACGCTGAGGAGCGTCAGGCATGAACGGATTAGGGAGACGACGGTTGATCACGGCGCCGATGAATTCGTATGGGTTCAGCACGCCCGGATCCACTACTACCGGCATGGCCTCGATATAACCGATCTTCTGGATAAAGGCGCGAATATCTTCGTCAGTCATCTCGGCGCTGATGAGAGTATAGCCGAGCATACATCCGTAGAGGGCCATGGCAGTGTGCAGAGGGTTGAGACAGGTGGTGACTTTCATGGTCTCGACCTTGTCCACGATCTCCCTGGTCGTGTAGAGGGCGCCTCCGAGATCGAGCGGCGGACGGCCGTTGGTGTAGCTGTCCTCGATTACGAGATACTGCACCTCCTCGGAGTTGACGAACGGGGCGGTGAATGTATGTTTCTCGGTCTCGATATAATTGTTGTCCTCGAATCCGTCCTGGGCGAGCATCTCCTTGACCTTCTCATGCGGACGAGGAGTAATCTTGTCGATCATCGACCATGGGAACGTAATCTTGGACTCATCTTTCAGGTATGCCAGGAATTCTGCCGGCACGAGACCGTCTTTTACCCATCTTTCAGCGTATGCGAAGACTCCTGCCTTGACTTTGTCTCCGTTGTGGGAGCAGTTATCCATCGACTGCACGGTCAGAGGAAGCTTTCCGGCCTGCCAGCGCTCATAGAGCAGAGAGCATACCTTACCCATTGCGAAGACAGGCTTAAGTCCGCGGGCCAGATCCGCCTCGTTGAACGAATATCCTTTCTCGGTAATGGTAAATGAGATCATCTGGAGACTCGGATTGCGGAAAATCTCGACGAGACGGTCCCAGTCCTTGAACTGAGGATCGGCCTTCAGTGCCTCTGTGACCGAAGCGATCACTTTCTTCTCGATTGTTCCTGTGGACTGGAGGCTTACCAGAAGCGACAGATTATTATAAGGGATATAGGCTTTGTCGATCACCTCGAAATCGAAAGTCTCGGCGACAATCACTCCCCTGTCATATTTCCCAGTATTGAGGGCATCGTTAAGTATGGCTGCCGGAAAGGCACGGAAGATGTTTCCGCCGCCGAAGTGGACCCATGTAGGCTCTTTTGCAGTCTTTTCACGGACTGCCTTTATATCGAACTTAGGAAGCTGGTAGCCCTTGGCCTCCCACTCTGCGGGATTGAACTGCCCGCCCAGTATATCGTTAAGTTTCATAATATGCTTTAAATCTATTAGTCGAAAAATCCCGGTTGTTTGTACTCGATACCCAGCTCACGGTCGACAGTGGCGATTATTCCCTGCACCTGGCCCATTGCGAACATACGTCCGAGAAGCGTGTAGCCGGCATTGTGGCCATGGCTCTGCTCGTCGAAGATGCCGCCCGGCTTGTCGGTGAAAGTCAGCCCATGGTCAACGCGCATAGGGAGATTCGGATTCTCCTTCTCGAAGATACGCACAAGTTCGATAAGGTCTGCGCGGCCGCCGAGATGGGACGCCTCGGTAAAGTCGCCGTTAGGGAATATGTGGCAGCTGCGGAGATGGACGAAATGAGTCCTGGAAGCGAACTTCTTCGCGAGATCGACCACATTGTTATAGGCCCCTGCGGAGAGCGAGCCGGCGCAGAAGGTCAGGCCGTTATGCTTGTTCGGAACGGCGTCGAGGAACCATTTGATGTCCTCCTCGGTGCGGACGATGCGCGGAAGTCCGAGGACCTCGATAGGCGGATCGTCAGGATGCACGCACATGTTCATGTCGCATTCGTCGCAGACCGGCATGATAGCTTCGAGGAAGTATTTCATGTTGGCGCGGAGCTGTGCCTTGTCGATGCCTTTGTAGAGCTCGAGGAAGTCGCGGAACTTCTGGATCGGAGCCTCGTCGTTCTCGCTGAAGTTGCCTGAAACGAAGCCCTGGGTCTTGATGATGATCGTCTCGACGAGCTGATGCTCCTTCTCCGGAGTCATGTTCTTGGCAAGTTCGTCGGCCTCTGCAAGTACGTTACGGCCCTCGCCCACCCCTTCAGGGAAGCGGAACTGCGCCCATTCTTCCCGTGCACGTGCACGCTTCAGGATATAAATATCGAAGTATGCAAATTCTGCATAATTGAAATAGAGGTTTGTGGCGCCGTTTGGATTGCTGTGCTGCAGGTCTGTACGGGCCCAGTCGAGTACAGGCATGAAGTTGTAGCAGATGCAGTGGATGCCTTCTGCCGCAAGATTTCGCAGACTTTCCTTATAGACCTCGATCTGGTGGTCTCTGTCCGGACCGCCATATTTAATTGTTTCCACTACCGGAAGGGACTCCACTACGCTCCAGCGCATTCCGAAACTCTCGATATACTCGCGGAGGTCACGGATCTTCTCCCGTGTCCATACTTCACCTAGAGGCACGTCGTGAAGGGCGGTGACGATACCCTCCACTCCGATTTGCCTAAGCTGGGCAAGAGTTATCTTGTCTTTCTTGCCGAACCATCTCCATGTTTTTTCCATGATCTATTGTTGTGTTTAGTTGATTCTATTGGAAAAGCTTCTTGAGCGTCTCCTCGTCGTGGCAATCCTGATACTTGTCGACGAACTCTTTCGGAGTCATTCCGAAATAATCACGGAACGAGCTCGAGAAATATGAGTGCGTCGAAAAGCCTACACGATAGGCCACCTCGGAAATATTAACCTTATCATTGATAAGCAGATAGGCGGCCTGCTTCAGGCGGATCGAACGGATCAGCCCGCTTGGCGACTGCCCTATCGCTTCTTTCAGTTTTCTGTTCATATGGACGCGGCTCATGCCGATTTCGCGGCTGAGGTCCTCGACTCCGAATTCCGGCTTGTCGATATTCGTCTTGATCGCCTCGATCACGCGCTCCACAAGGGATTTCGATGAGTTGACCTTGAGTTCATCATACTTGTAGTCGACCTCGTTGGAGTATTTGCTGCGGATTGTATCGCTGTTGGAGATAGCATTTGCGATAGCGCTCCGGAGCAGATCCATCGAAATCGGTTTGGTGAAGAAGCGGTCGGCTCCGCAGTCCAGACAGCGCTGGACGCTGGCCTCGTCGTTCTGCGACGTAAGTATGATCACCGGAATATGATTAGTGCCAGGATTATGCTTGATCTTCGTACAAAGTTCCTCGCCGTCCATCGGTTCCATGAGAAGGTCGGTAATGACAACGTCAGGGACTGTCGTCGAGATCTCGCCCCAGGCGGAGCGGCCGTTGGCATAGGCCTGGACGTTGTACTGGCCCCGCAATTCCATGCGCAGATAGTCGCGGAGCTCGTCATCGTCGTCGACGATTATGATTGTCTTGCGGGACTTGACTGCCTTGTCCAGACTTTCCGTCTCGCTGTGGTAGCTTATATCTTCGGTAGTATCGGTAAATTCCTCGATATTCATCTGCTTGGTATAGAGGTCTTTATGATGAGACGTCAGACTAAGCTCCTCGGCGGAGAGATGGTCCTTGCCGGCCGGGAGAAGAACCGTGAAGCAGACGCCGGTTTCGGTGTTGGAGGCGCTGATCTTGCCGTGGTGCAGGTCTATGAGCATCTTCGCCAGGCTGAGGCCCACTCCGGAACCGCCCTTTGCGTCGAGGACGTCGGACTGGAAGAATCGCTCGAAGACTCTTTCCAGGTTCTTTTCATCGATATGGCTGTCGGTATTGGTAATCCGGATCTTGACGAACTCGGCGATGTTGGACGGGAGCTCGCCGTTGTTGCGGACTGTATCCGACACGATCACCTCGATCTTGCCTCCGTCCTTTGTGTATTTGAAGGCGTTGGAGATTATGTTGAAGATAATCTTGTCGAAGTTGCCCTGGTCGACCCAAAGGTTGAGCACATCGGTGGACGAGGTTATCGAATAGTCGATATTGCGCGTCATCGCCAGGTTGTCGAAGGAGTGCATGATCTCCTTGATGAAGTAGATTATGTCTGTCTCGAGGAAGTGCATCTGCATCTGCCCGTCGTCGATCTTTCGTATGTCCATAAGCTGGTTGACGATGCGCAGGATTCGCAGGGAGTTGCGGTACATCAGGTTGTAGAGCGACTTCTGTTTCGGATCCGTCTCGGACTCGCGCATTTTCTTAAGCGGAGACATCACCAGAGTAAGCGGAGAACGGATTTCATGCGAGATGTTGGTGAACATCTGAAGCTTGAGGTCGCGGATCTCAGACTGTTCTTTTTCATGGATGCGCTTGCGGCGGGCGACGACCAGCCTGTGGATCAGATAGAAGCCCGACAGAAGCAGCAGTATATAGAGCAGATAGGCCCAGAAGGTCTCGTACCACGGCGGCAGAATCCTGATTTTTATGCTCCTTGTGGAGAATTCGTCCTCCTCGTCTTCGAGGTAGGCACGGACCTGAAGCTCGTAGCGTCCGCTCGGGAGATTGGTATATGTAGCCAGTGCATTGGCCTGCGAAGTGTGGTGCCATTCCGGGTCGGAGTGGTTCAGCTTATACATGTACTGCACCTTGCGCGGGTTGGTGTACTCGAGGACGGCGAATCCGAGGGAGAAGGTGTTGGTACGGTACGGAAGGGTTATGCTGGTGGCTTCGGTGATATGCTTGTCGAGGATATTATGCTCTGCCGACGCATCGAACTCGATCTCTTTGTTCATCGCCGTGAGGCTGGTGAAATAGAGAGGCGGGAGGTCATGGGCCTTCTGGTCGACCATCTTAGGGTAGAAGGCGGTGATTCCGTTGATGCCGCCGAAATAGATCTTGCCGTCTTCGTCTACGAAGGATGCCCCGTGGTGGAATTCGTTCTCCTGGAGGCCGTCGTATGAGAAATAGCGGGTAAACCTTCCGGAGGACGGGATCAGGCGGGAGAGGCCGTATGAGGTCGAGATCCAGAGATTTCCGTCAGAACTTTCCCTGATGGCGTTGACGACGTTGTTGGAGAGGCCTTCGGTCTCGGTATAGAGGCGCAGGTCGTTGCGGGCGCGGTCAAAATAGATCAGTCCCTCGCCGGTGCCTATCCACATGACTCCGCCGGTGCCTTCGCAGAAGCAGTAGATGCGGGCGCGGACTCCGGCAGGACCGACGTTATAGCTGATCAGCTGGCCGACGTTGCTGTTGTAGCAGAGCAGGCCGTTGTATGTTCCCACCCAGAGCATGCCGTCGCTGTCTATGAACAGGGCGCTGACCCATTTGTTCATGATTTCGGAGATTGTCCGGATGACGCGGCCGTCGGTCGGGTCGATTATGCTGAAGCCGTTACCATGGGTACCGACGTAGAGGACGTTGTTCCTGGAATCGTAGGCAAGGCTCTCGGTACGCACCGAGCCTAGATGGTTCGCGTTGGTCGCCCTGTGGATTTCGCCGCCGCGTGGACGGACGAAGAGGCCGTCGAGATAAGTGGCGATCCAGAGAGTGCCGCTGTTGTCCATTGCCAGAGACATGACCGAGTTGTTGCTCAGGGCGGAGTTGGCGGCCGTGTAGCTGTATTTCCGGCCGTCAGGAGTAATCTGGACTATGCCGCCGCCATCAGTGCCGACCCATAGGTCGCCGTTGTAAGGGTCGCGGAGCACCGAAGTCACGCAGGAGCTGTTGCCGCCGAAACGGGAGTCGGTGCTGGTGGAGACATACTCGAAACCGTACATGGATTTAGGAATCACCATGAGTCCGGTCTGGAAGGCGCCTACCCATATATTTCCCTGGACGTCCTCGAAGAGGGCATGTACTTTCCAGGTTGAGATGTCGTACGGAATATTGGCGAGACTGAGGCTGTGGCTGGTATCGGTCTCGAGATCATATACAAGGATGCCGCGGTTTTCTACTCCGACGAGGAAAGAATGGTCTCCGGCGCGCTGGATAGAGCTGTCTCGCAGGAGGCACTGGACACGGCAGGTCGAGGCGTAGCGGTCTTTCGATGCCCGGATCTTGCCGGTCTCGGCATCGAAGATCAGGATTCCGCAGTTGAATGTACCTATTATAATATTACCTG
>Ga0310695_10010001_pt1 | contig 14043 bp, 3 predicted proteins | sample RumenRJG_04DNA_FD_203882 | JGI IMG/M metagenome (GOLD analysis project Ga0310695, IMG submission 203882) | Bovine rumen microbial communities from Lethbridge, Alberta, Canada - RJG_04 (v2) (version 2) | ecosystem: Host-associated > Mammals > Digestive system > Stomach > Rumen | place: Canada... | reverse complement strand
TTATTAACTAATAGCAATTATGAAAAACTTTAGAATTCTTCTTGCAGCCGTTGCGGGCATAGTGCTCGCCAGCTGCAGCAACGACGACTTCATCGGCGGCAGCGACGTGGCACAGCGCAACGCTTCCAACGGTGAGATTACGTTTGCATCGGGCATGGGTGCCATCACCCGCGCCGACATCGTGGGCGACAAGGCAGCCTCGCTGCTTGGCAACAACTTCATTGTGCTGGGCGTGAAGGGCGACGGCGTGCCTGCCAACATGACCAAAGTGTTCGACAACTACCTCGTGCAGTACACTGCCAACACAGCCGGAACCACAGAGTCGAACACCCACAACTGGGAGTATGCCGGCATCACCGCCGTGGCTCCGTCGTCAATAGCAGGCACCACCCAGACCATCAAGTACTGGGACTACAGTGCCGCCCGCTACGACTTCGCAGCCTTCTCTACCGGCACGTCTGAGATGATTGCCTCTGGCACACCGACAGCCGGTCAGGTGCTGGTATCGGCCATCGAGTACAACGGTGCCAACGGCAAGGGCTACACCCTGAAAGGTTCTTCTGACGATCTGGCAAAGTGCTACATCGCCGACATGGTGACTGTGGAGAAAGACCGCTACAATGAGACCGTGCAGATGAAGTTCCGCTCGATGGGTACCAAGGTGCGCATGGCTATCTATGAGACCGTTCCGGGCTATGCCGTAAAGGACGTGAAGTTCTACACTGACGCAAGTGCCGCTATCACCACTCCCGCAACGGAGACGAGCGCAACACTGATTGGTGCCAATGCGTTCAAGACCAGCGGCGAGTACACCGTTACCTATCCCACCATCGGTCTGAGCAACAAGGGCAAGAACGATTACAACAGGGCTCACGTTGCCATCACCGCAACAGGCGCCACGGCACAGAGCAACCAGGCTTTCGGCAATCTGAACTACGTTGCAGGCGAGGGTGCCCTCAATGGCTCAAGCATCTATCTGGGCCGCGCCCTGAACACTGCTTCCTACGCAGGAACGAGCACTTACTATCAGACCCTGCTTCCTAATGAGGCCGGTACTCCGCTGGAACTCTACATCGACTACACCCTCGTGTCAATCGACGGCAGCAACGAGGAAATAAAGGTTCACGGTGCAAAGGCATTCGTGCCCGCCACCTACACCAAGTGGCTCCCCAACTATGCCTACACCTACGTGTTCAAGATCTCTGACAACACCAACGGCAAGACCAGCACCGCTTCGGGCGACCCCGAGGGATTGTTCCCCATCACCTTCGACGCAGTGGTTGTAGACTCTGAGGAGAACACCCAGAGCACCATCACCACCGTAACCCTGCCTTCGGTGACAACCTATCAGAAGGATCACGACGTGACAGCCGACGAGTATAAGGCTGCCGACGGCGACATCTATATCCAGGTTTCTCAGGACGGCACCGCCAAGACCGACCTCAACGAGAGCGGAAAGAGCGTTCTCTACACCATGAGCACTCTGAAGAGCGAGGCTGAGGTAATGGATGCACTGAACGTTCAGGCATACGACAGTCCCGACGGCACCACTATCAAGGGCCGTAACGGTCTGAATCTCAATCCTGCCACCCTTACCAACGACATCACCACCATCGTAGGTCCCGACGGTAATGACATTACCGTTGCAGCCGGCACAGCAGCCAAGTTCACCCCTGCCGCTGGCAACTATGCATACGTTTATAAGGTAAGCGACGGCTCCGAGACTGCAATCTACACAGCTGTAAGCTTTGACGCAGAGCCCACAGACTGGACAACGGCAGGCATATACTACGAGGATGCCGCCGGCACCACACCAGCCTCTACCTTCGTGCGTAACAAGACCTACTACAAGAAGTACACCGACCTGAACAACGTCTACAGCGTTAAGGTTATCAAGGTTCAGTAAGAGCCTCACTCGCATTAGCCTGTCCGTGGCAGGCTAACCATCAGGCCGCAGAGGGTTCGACTCCCCCTGCGGCTACCATACAAACAGTGCGGAAGCCAGGAAAAACGCGACCGCACAGATGACAGAAATGCTGAAGAAGACAAAGATATCAAGACCATACCATGCTCTGGTGCGGCTCACCGCCATTGTGGCAGTGGTCTTGCAGCTCGTAGGCTGCGGCAGCGACGACATTGCCGAAAGTCCTGCCACTATCAGTACCGACGAGGGGCAGGCCATTACCTTCAGCGGCGAGCTGGGTCAGGCGCAGTCAGTCACCCGCGCCACGCCGCTGGCCGACGGCGGACAGACTACCACATTCCGCATCTACGGCTACAAGAACGACAGCTACGACGCAGTCACCGACAGCTACACATCCTATCAGACGGTGATGAACGGCTACCGGGCAGTATGGGAACCATCCACGGGCAATGCCCAGGGCGGCAGCTGGGAATATGCTGGCAAGGGGGCCGGTGCCTACGACCAGACCATGAAATACTGGGACTTAGGGGCCTCGGCCTATCGCTTCGTGGCATACGCCCCAGCCGATGCCATCGGCGTGAGCTACAGCCTTGGCGGCACTCCCGTCGTGGGCACGCTGTCGGTGAACGTCGATGCCACAGCCGAAGACGACGTGCCGCTGATTGCCGAATGGTGGATGAGCACGGGCAACACCACCGTCTATCCCGACAAACCATTCGGACGGCCCGTGACCATGACCTTCCACAAACCGCTGTCGAGGGTGCGCTTCATGTTCACCTTTGGCGAGGGAGCAGCGGAAACGACGCGTGCCAACCTTTCCGACATCAGCCTGCGCCCCACCGACCCGACGAGGCAGATCGCCCGGCGAGGCACTGTGAGCCTCAGCTATCCCATCACGGGCAGCCAGACCACATACACGTGGACCGCCACAGCAGCCACCGGCACTGAAGCAGCTGCGCTGACCGCCTTCACCGAGGACTACACCGAGCAGAACCCACGCTGGTACACCGTGCTGCCGCAGCCATCACAAGGCACCTACACCCTACGGGTGAACGTGGCGGGCGGGGAACGCACTGCCGAGGTGCCTGCAACAATGACGAGATGGCTTCCGGGCTACGACTATACTTATATATTCAAGATTACCGAAGCTGGCGGTGTGGTGCTCAGCCTGCTGCAGATGGGTATGCGCGACTGGACCAACGGCACCACGCAGAACCACGAGGTATATAACTGGTAAAAGATGATGGACATCAGAAAAGCTACTACATACAGGCCGACGGTGGCTGTGAGGGGCATGATGCTGCTCGCCGCCATCGGCATCATGCTCACCGTAGTGTCGTGTAGTGCTGACGAGGAGGCCGAAAAGAGCAACAGCCAGCCCACCACGCTCGAGGTGGCAGCCTTCACACGCGACTACAACATCAGCGAACTGCCCGAAACACGCGCACTCCCCCCGGGCTTCTCGGTCTATGAACCAGCTGAAGCTACCGACATCGACATATTTCTCTGCCAGACAGGCATTGTGAACAGCCACGACGTGGTAAGCAATGCGTCGGGAGATTGGCGCAGCCATATCATCATAGATGCCGGAAAACAATACTACATCTACGGTTATATGCCCAAGAACGCCGCCACTTCTGCCGAGGTAGCGGTGCTCGACGGCAGCTTTGCCAATGGTGCGGTGCTGAAGCTCCAGGGGCTGAGCACAGTGTCACAGAGCGATGTGGGAGTGATTGTGGGTGTGAAGCAGGGCGACAGCGAGCGCAAAGACATCACCATCGTCGACGACCTGCGCCTCGGACTGTTCTCCTTCATAGGGCAGAATCCCAGCGACGGCAACTTTGTCTACTTGCTGCTGGACCATCTCTACTCTGCCATCGGCCTGCAGATGCGCATAAATGCCAACTACAACACGCTGCGCCAGATACGGCTGAAGTCGATGCAGCTGCTTACCAACACCGCTTCCACCATGACGGCACAGGTGGCACTGCGCGCCAATGCCACCGGCAGCAACCCCGTGGAGAGCATCACGTGGCAGCCGACGGCTGGCGAGAGCACGAGCACCATCTACACCAATGCCGAAGGACTTGCGCTGACCACTACCTATAAGGACATTAGCACTGCCATGTTTGCCTCGGCAATGAACGGTCGGCTCACGCTGCGCTGCGTCTACGATGTCTACGACACCGCCGGCAACCTGATACGCGCCGACCAGCAGAGCGACAACCTGCTGCCCACCCTGCCCTCTGCCGCCCCCGGCGAGAAAACGGTGATACGACTCACCGTGAACCCCACTTACCTGTATATGCTCTCAGACCCCGACCTCAACAATCCCACTGTGAGCTTTGAGGTGATGTAACAACAAAAACAAAGACTGTGCAGATGATAACACTCAAACCATACCAGATAAGGAAAGGAAACCTATTGCCGAGAGTAGCCACGGCACTGCTGCTGATGCTGTCGGCAGCCACTGCAAGCAGCCAGGCTCCCGTCATCACCATCGGCGGCAACATCTACGGCGGCGGCAACAAGGGTAATCTCAAGCAAACGGCCAACGTGGAGATTCTCGACGGCGACATCCTTGGGAACGTGTTTGGCGGCGCGCGCCGAGCCAACGTCCATGAGACGAAAGTGACGGTGCGCGGCGGTAAGGTGCGCAACGTCTATGGGGGCAACGACATATCGGGCACCGTGGAGCAACAGACTTACGTCGACATACGCAGCAATATTATAAATAATGTATATGGAGGCGGCAACGGTTCCTACATCTACACCGACCAGGAAGCCCTGAAGGACGACGAGGCATGGGAAGGCCTCTACTATGCGCCCGGCGAGAACAGTGTCGAGGCGCTTAACGCCTTCCGCCCCAACGTGCCGAGAGCCACCATCCACCTGCAAGGCACGTCGGAAGCTTCGCCAACGATCATCGGCGGAGCAGTGTTCTGCGGAGGCAACAGTGCCACCCTGCGCCCAACGACGACAGGCAGCGGCGAAGACGAGGACACCCGTCTGATAATTGGTTCCCACGTCATTGCCGACAAGGTGTTCCTTGGCAGCAACGGCGCAGACCTCGTAAGCCCCGCCACGCTGCAACGCTATGCCGACAGGAGCGTTTCGTCGATAGACCTGACCGACAGCAATACCTTTGACCGATACATGAGTGCCGTAGATGTGGAGGACTATCCGTCGGTGGAGTTCGATGCCGACGACCAATCCACTCCGGACGACGAGAGCTACAAGCCCTACTCCACCCGCATCGGCTCGTTCTTCTGCGGCGGCAACGTGGGCAGCATGACGGCAACAGGCACGATAGACATCGGTTTCTCCAACAAGCTCGTCATCTACGACAAGCTCGTTGGCGGATGCAACAATGCCGACGTGGCGGCAAGCCAGCATAACGCAGCCCACCGCGGAGGCATTACCGGCACCATTCCCGTGTCGGCCACCAACAAACTGGTCATCAACACCGGCGAGATAAGGCTCGAACCCCACACGCTCAGCTACGACAGCAGCAACAACACCTACAACTACACATGGCAGACCGACAGCCGAGGCAAGCTCCACGGTGCGAACATCTACGGCGGCTGCTATGAGAGCGGACACATCAATGGCGGCGTTGAGATAAACATCACAGCCGACATCATATCCGACAAGGTGTTTGCCACTGAAGGTGGAGCAGGTGCCAACTACGAGGAGCTGCGCGGCGACCCACTCGTGAGCACACTGAGCTGTTACGGCGGTGGCTACGGCGAAGCCTCGGAGATATGGGGCGACACGAAGATAAACATCACAGCCGACGGACGACTGCTGAAAGCCTACGGCGGCGGCGAGATGGGCATCATCGGACGCCGCGCCTTCGGCAGCGAAGCCGCACAAAACTACAATACCATCGTGACACTTGAAGCCACCTCGCCTGCCTCAGGCACCAACGTGGGCCATCTGTATGGCGGCGGCTACAAGGGACTCGTGACCGGCAACACCCTGCTCAACCTCAACAGCGGCTCTGTCCACAATGCTTTCGGCGGTGCCTGCAATGCCGACATCAACGGTTACACAGAAGTGTTCGTAGGAAAGATAACAGGTCCCACGGTGACAGGCAACGTCTATGGCGGCAACGACTTCGGCGGCCACATACTCGGCACAGCCAACCACAACGTGGAAGGACGCATCGGAGCCACGATACCCACTACCGAGAGCCTCATTCCGCAGAGCGTGCGCTCCAATACCTACGTGGAGTTCTTCGACGGACATATCGACGGAAGCATCTACGGCGGCCCCTGCGGAGCCTACGACTACGACTCTGCCGACTACTATGAGGATGCCGAGAAGACCAGACCCTACTTCACGGGCAAGCCCACGCTCACCGACGTGATAGACAAAGGCACCGCCGCCCACGCTGCCAACAGCTTCGTAAACGTGCTCTCGCCCTCGACCGATGCCAACACATTCGCCACCAACATCTTCGGAGGCGGTCAAGGCATGGCTGGCAAGACTGACTGTGCCGACCTGCACAACGCCTACGTGCTGCTGCATGGTGCCAATGCCGAGCACCGTTCGGCTCCGCTGTGCAACAGTCTGTACGGAGCCGGCGACTGTTCGCTGACAAACTACTCCCTTGTCGATGCTTACCGCGGCAATGTCGACGAGATATTCGGCGGCTGCCACGGCACCACATCGTTCTACTCCTACGCCGGTGAGTCGTCGGCAGTGAATGTCTATTCGCCAATGGACCGCGATGCCACCGATGTCTATGGTGCCGGAGCCTATTCGGGCAGCCACAACAGCACCGTCAACCTCTATGGCGGAGAGGTACATAATGTCTACGGAGCCTCGCTCAACGAGGGCAAGACCGACGTGGCACAGGTCAATGTGCCCGCCAACTCCACGGTGAAGGTCAACGCCTTGTTAGGCGGCGGCAAGGGACTCGAAGCCTCCAAGCCGTGCGACGTGGCCCGCACCACCGTAAACTACCTCAGCAACAACGCCACCGTGGGCAGTGCCATCTATGGCGGCAACCACAACTACCGCCTTACCGTCCACAGCACCATAAACATCCCCGTGCCGGTGAGAAACAGCGAGGGAGCACTCGTCGATGTCTATGGCGGCGGCTACGGCGAGCACACCATCGCCCAGGCCACTCACGTGAACTTGCAGGAAGGAGCGCAGGTGCGCAACGTGTACGGTGGCGGACGCAATGGCAAGGTCTACAACGAGAGCACCCTTTCGCAGCTCGTTCCCTCACCTTATAATATTATAGACGAGACCACCTTAGCCACCGATGAGCACAACACCAACGTGGTGATAGCGCGCGGAGCACTCGTAGCCGTCAATGCCTACGCCGGCGGCGAAGGTTCTGAAGCCACCGTGTCGGGAGCCACCGGCCTGCTACTGGGCGGCGGCACCGTGAGCGGCGACCTTTATGGAGGCGGCTATGGCGGCAGCGTGAAGAGCGAAGACGGCCTCACCACGCCTGTCGAAGCATCGACAAACGTGGTCTTCACCGGCGGCAAGGTGACAAACGCCTTCGGCGGCGGTCTTGCCGGCAACGTGGGCACCACCGACATCGATGCCACGACAAACATAACCCTCGGAGTGCGCGACGCAGCAAGCGACTTCTTCACCACCGACCCCACCGTGGAACGCAGCCTCTATGGCGGCGGTGAGCGCGGAGCCGTCTACGGCAGGGCCAACCTTACGATAAACAAAGCCCACGTGGGCTATGTTTACGACACCGAGAGCAGCACCTACAAGGAAAACACCGACCTCAACAGCGAAGGCGACAAGCTGCTTGAGGAGAACGGCAATGCCTTCGGCGGAGGCCACGGCCAAGGTGCCACGGTCGACAACACCACCGTGAAAGTATGGGGAGGCATCATCCGCAACAGCCTCTACGGAGGTGGCGAGATAGCCGCCGTAGGGCGCGGCACCATGAAAGAGAGCGGCCATGCCAACTCAGTCAGGGTTCTCGAGGGCATACAGAAAGCCGGCAGCACCCACATCGAGATGTTCAGCGGTCATGTGCTTTGCGACATCTTCGGCGGTGGCCGCGGCTATAGCTACGACCTCAACGGCAATGAGCTTATCGACGAGCAGTTCTACACCAGCGGCTATGTGTTCGGACGCACCGAGGTGTTCATGCGTGGCGGCGAAGTGGGCACAGCCGAGAACCTCAGCCAGGGCTACGGCAACGTGTTCGGCGGCGGCAACATAGGCTACGTCTACAGCGAAGGCGTTGCTGACACCAGCACCGACACCGGCTCGCCCAACCACTACTATTACTACAAGGACGGCAAGCTCACCGAAGACTGCCGGGTAGTGCTCGAACCCTACGCACAGGTGCTCTCGCCCGTCACTATTGACGGAAGGACATACAACGTCAACGAGTACGTGCCCACCGATGCCCTCAACACACTCAGAAACAAATACGCCGACAACCGCTGGGCGTGCGTCAGCGATGCCGGCATCATAGTACACAACGCCGTCTTTGCCGGCGGCAACGTGGCCATCGGTTCCGACAAGGTCTATGCCAATGCCACCACCGTATTCGGCAACGTCACGGCAACGCTGCGCGACATCTACCACCGCGACCTTATCACCATCGGAACCGAGCACACCGGCGGTCTCTACGGCGGTGGCAACCTTGCTACCGTCAACGGCTACCGTGAGTTGCACATTGCCAACTACGGAACCGACTACTACGGACTCGACCAGCAGATCACCCTTGAGCAGTATGGCAACCTCAGCGACCGCGAGAAAGCCTACTTCGAGCTTAAATACGAGTGCGTGAAGGAAGGCGGAGTGACCATCGGCGGCATAAAATACGAGAAGAGCCAGACCGTTTCGGAAGAGGTCTATTCCACCTTCGACGAACGCTACAAGACCGAGGAGTACTGGATGAAGGCCGGTTTCTGCTCCATCTATGCCGGTCGTCTGCTCAACTGCATCCAGCGTGCCGACCTGGCAGGCGTGTTCGGCTCGCGCATGGTGATGCAGGGAGCGCGCGACCGCGTGACCGAGGTCGTCGACTACAACAACTACACCATCAACCGCGTGGGCGAGGTGTCGCTCAACGCCATGCGCTCCACAGCCGGCGACACCGACGAGAAAGATGCCATACACGGCAACTACTTCGGTATCTACTCCATGGTGAACCGTCTGGGCAATCTCACCAGCGACGTCAAGTTCGAGGAGGTGCGCAAGAGCGACACCAGCGACACTGACGGCACCACCACCTATTACCAGTGGAAGAAGAACAACGCCACCAGCCGCAAGCGCAACACCGCCACCTGTCACAACATGGTTGCCCTGGCCTCGGGCGTGTTCCTCGAGCTGACCACCGAGCACAGCACCGCCGACCACAAGGACTATGGCTACATCACGGGCGTGGTAGAGCTCGACCTTATCAACGTAAGTGCCGGCATCGGCGGCGGCTACGTCTATGCCCGCAACGAGCACGGCGTGCCCACGTTCTATCCCTCACGCCCCAACGTGACCCTCTCCGAGTACAACAACACCGCCGTGACCTACAAGCGCTACGAATACAGTGCCACCACTCTGGAGAACATCCAGACCTCGGGCAACTTCATCCACGGCAGCAAGAAGCGCATCGTCGACGACTGCTATCCCAACAACGGAGCCTACGACGACGGCTACGTGGAGTCGCCGGCCCACTACTGGTTCGTCAAGGGCGACGTGTATATCTACGACCAGGTGATCTCGGCCTACACAGGCTCTGCCACCGCCTACTCGCGCGAAATCAAGATACCGCTCACCATCACCGCCGGAAGCCACGGCAAGCTGACACTGATGAACGTGCAGCCCAACCTCTACGCCTACTATTCCGACTACACGCGCACTGCCAAGATGGGACCCGAGGGCGTGAAGGTGAACAACGAGACCCAGACCTACCACCTGAACGACGTGATAAGCTACTGGGACTACCGCGTGCTGCCCGACATCGAGAAGCAGCTCTTCGTCAGGGACACATGGATCAACACCAAAGCCTGCACCATCGACGGCACTGAGTATGCCGCCGGAGAGTACGTGCTCGAGAACGACGGCGCATCGTCGGCCTACAAGGCGTTCATCGCTCAGAGCCACACCATCACCGATGCCGACGGCAAGCCGCTGACAGTAGACGATGTGTTCCACAGCTCCAACAACGCCAGCCACGAGACGGGCTATGTGCTCACGTTCGACATGGACACCCCGCCCGACTGGAACAACTGGTACTCCACCCAGACCGGCACTAACGGCAAGATAACCACCGGCCAATACAACAGCCTCAGCACCGAGGAGAAGAACGACTACATCGAAGGTCCGTCGTTCCGGCCCACCACATCCGGTGTCTACGGCCAGCGTCTATACTCAGAAGGCGAGATTATACCGCGCGGAGTGTGGTACAACTACAACTCCATAGCCGCCGAGTGGCGTGCCGCACTGAGCGACCAGGCCGAGGTGGAGCGTGCCTACGTAGCCAAGTCGCAGGTGACATACACCTATGACGGCACCAGCAAGACCGTGAACACGGGCACCGCCATCCCCGAAAGCGAGTACAACAGTCTGCCCGCAGACAAGAAAGCGCTCTTCGAACCGGCTCTCGTATGCACGTCGACGCTGAAGCTCAACGAGAACAACTACCTGCTCTACGACGACCTCATCACCGCCGCCGATGTCATCGACATCTCCAACACCTACGGAATAAGCAAAGACGACATCGAAGAGCACGTGGCTGAAGCCTATATATGCAAGACTGGCGGCAACTACGGCGGCAAGTGGTATGACAAGAGCACCAACTACACCGCCATCGAGTCGTGGTGCTCGCTCTCCGAGGCCGACCGCCGCAACTTCGAGTTCAACTACGATGCCCTCAACCTGTTCATCGACAGCTCCTATCCGGGCATGGACAACACCGAGGTCTACGACAACAAGAACCCGGCAGGTCCCTACCACGTGACTAAACCCGTGGAATACCGAGCCACCTACAACGGCGACGAAACCCTTGAGTACTACGATGTCAACGGCAACCTGAACACATCAGTCACCAAGGGCACCACCATGAGCCGCGAAGTCTTTGAGCACACCATACCCAACGAGCAGCACTACTATGCTCCCATCAAGGTGGAGCCCATCGACGATGCCGCAGGCGAAGACTACTACATCGTGAAAAAGTCGTTCGTGCGCGGTGCCACGCCCTACACTCCCGGCCAGGTGATTCCGAAGAACACCTACGATGCCCTCTCGCCAGAGTACAAGGCGCAGAAGATTCACGTCCAGCACTTCCCGCAAAACAGCGAGCAGGTCATCTACTACTACTGTCGCGAGCCTTATGTCGTGGGACAGTACGGTGGCTACAAGGCTGGCACCGACGGAGAGTTCACCGACTTCAACGGCAACACCTACCGCAAAGGCAACAGCGTGGCAGCCGGAACGCTCATTCCGCTCGCCGCTTACCAGGCTCTGCCCAACAACCAGAACAACTTCATAATCAAGGGCATCGAACCCACCGAGACCTCCACGCTCTACGTCTCGCGCGAGAGCGAAATCTACGACCTCACCAAGGAGCGCATCATAACAGCCGTATATCAGTACAACTACGACGAGAGCGACGACACCGGCGAGAACATCGACATGGCCCACGAGGTTCACGTGGTCAACATCCACCTGAAGTTCGAGAGCGGAGTGCCCACCATCTCGCCCCTCACGCCGCCGGCGATAGTGCTGCCCGGCTCCACCGTGGGCATGAAGAAGCCCAACATAACGCCCGGAGCCTACGAGATACTGGGCGGCGGATGGGAAATCTTCGCCGACCACAACGAGGCCGACAACCACCGCAACGGCCAGCCGTGGGCCAACAACGAGACAAAGATGTACTGGTACGAGAACAACAAGCACTACATAGCCTACTATGCGCGCACCTATCTCGGCAAGACCTACAGCAATGCGGTGCCCATACGCGTGGCCAACTACCACGACCTGGCCGAGGTGATGGCCGACACCACGTACCACCTGCACGTGGACTACGACCCGGAGAAGCTCGAGCGCAACTGCAAGGTCTACATCAACGACTACTCAGCCGACGGCAAGAACGGCCTCGACCTGCTCTCCGACCTCGTAGACCTGAGCTACGGGCAGACTCTCGCGGGCCACAATCCGCTGGAACCCAACATACGCGGCGGCGAGAACCTCGACATCATCCTCCGCAGCGACCAACAGCACGACGGCAGCTGGACTCCGATAGCCTCTGAGCTGGGCCGCTGCTTCTCGGGCACGCTCCACGGCGACGGCCACACCGTCAGCGGACTGACAGCCTCGCTCTTCGGCAAGCTGTGCGGCAACGTCTACAACCTCGGTGCTACCGGCTCGTTCACCACGGCAGGCATCGCCGACAGCGGCAGCGGCATCGTGGAGAACTGCTGGGTGAAGAGCAGCGGCACGGTGAGCAGCGACGTGCAGGCCGTTTTAGGCAACCCCGACAGCAACACGCAGATACGCAACTGCTACTATCCCGTGACCAATGGCTACAGCAATGGCAGCGCGGCACGCGCCATGGCTCTGCGCGACTTCAGCAACGGCACCGTGACCTACAACCTCAACGGCTTCTACCTGAAGCAACGCTTCGACAACAACGTCACCACGGGCCGTATCGGCGACACCTACGTCAACACGCGTTACGTCGACGGCGACTTCATCTATGCCGACGGCATCATCCCCGACCACAACGACGTTCGCCTGACTATCGATGCCAGCGACCAGCGCACCTACGTGCCCATCTTCCCCGACGACTACCTGTTCTTCGGCCAGTCGCTCACCTACGGCTACCGCGAGACCACGCAACCCTACCAGCCACTGCCGGCAGTGATAGACAAGGTGGCCGACGACTACTACCGTCTGCCGCAGACCGACCGCTCCAACCGCGTGTTCCGCGCCCCGGCCTACTTCCGCAGCAAGCAGATGAGCATGGCCCACTTCAACCCGGGAGCCATCCTCGCCGCCTACAGCACGAGCGAGACAGGCTCGCTTGAGGCTTACAAGGACATGACGGCAGTGGACTTCACTGGCTATGGCGACGTGTTCTACGCCACCAGCGGAGAACTGAAGCAGTACGGCAAGGAGTGGAACGGCAACCTGTTCTATCCACCGCTGCTCGACGACGGCGGCCTGCTCTCGCTGCGCAACGCCGACCTGACGCGCAACCTGCTCGTCTATGCGCCGCAGTCGACCGTGGCCGAGGGCACTCCGGCCCGCCAGACGCGCCAGACCCTCGTGGCACTGGCCACCGAGCCCGAGTATGTGGAGACCAATGCCGACTACCGCACGGTGGCCGTGAACCAGCAGACGGTGACGTCGCACATCGTGGAGCGCACACCGGCCACCACGCCGGCCTACCTCTCGCTCTGCGACCAGCTGCTCGTAGACCGTCAGGATTTCAATGCGCCTATCGCCTACACCTTCATGCCCGGCACGCGTATGTGGTATCAGCGCGCTCCGCTCTATGCCGACCAGTCGAAGGGCTGGGAGGGCGTGAGCCTGCCGTTCGAGGTGGAGCTCGTCACCACGCAGACGAAGGGCGAGCTGTCGCACTTCTACACGGGCAGCACCACCGGCCACGAATACTGGCTGCGCTGCTACAAGGACATCAGTGCCGTGACGGGTCAGGAGGAGAAGGCCAAGGCGGTGTTCAGCTTCCCCGATGCGGTGAGCGGCAGATACAAGGACTACACCAACACCTTCCTCTGGGACTACTACTACAGCCAGGAGGACCGTCAGGACAGCAACACCGACATCTACAAGACCTACTACAACCAGACTCACACCTACGAGGGCTATCCGCTGCAACAGGCCGGCACGCCCTATCTGGCAGGCTTCCCGGGCGAGCGCTACTATGAGTTCGACCTCAGCGGACGCTTCGTGCCGCAGAACACCATGAGCCGCATCGAGCAGCTGGGCACCCAGGTGATAACCTTCGCCTCGAAGACCGAGGAGCACATCGGCGTGAGCGACGACAATATGCACCCGCTGACGCACAACGGCTACACCTTCGTGCCGTCGTACATGAGCACCAGCCTCGCCGCCGGCACCATGGCATACGCCCTGAACAGCGAAGGAAGCAGCTACGA
>Ga0310695_10010000_pt1 | contig 14043 bp, 18 predicted proteins | sample RumenRJG_04DNA_FD_203882 | JGI IMG/M metagenome (GOLD analysis project Ga0310695, IMG submission 203882) | Bovine rumen microbial communities from Lethbridge, Alberta, Canada - RJG_04 (v2) (version 2) | ecosystem: Host-associated > Mammals > Digestive system > Stomach > Rumen | place: Canada... | reverse complement strand
GATTTTCAAAAGAAATAAGAGACAAGATTTTGGTAACTAATCCTTCGGATAGAAGGGTATTCACTAAAGAAGAGTCTGAACTTGTTAGCGGAGAACCGAATAAACCAGGTGACCAGGATACATACGAGCAACTTATGACAATGGAAGACAAGGAAATTAAGTTCTGGTCCACATATCCAGAGTTTAAAATCCCTTACCTTGAAGAATGTGGTATGAATTGGGATGAAATTTACGCTGATTATGTTGAAAGGAAAAGGAAAGAAAAAGAACTCGGTATTGATTTTATCAGACAACAATATGATGAAATTATATCGAACATGTCAGACAGTGATGTTGAAGATTTCACAGATGGTGTGTTACCGTCTGGTCTTGATAATATAATAGAGTTAGAACCAGAAACTGGAAACTTTATCTCAAAACAGTATCCTGATGTAATCATAGGTTCTATACATGATATTTTTGAAAAAGTTGAAATGAATTATGATTAAGCTACATTATGATTTTCAAGGCTGGCCAATGAATGCCTTGACGTTTAAAGAATTACTAAATGATTTAGGGTTCAAACCTAATGAAAATGGGGATATTGTTATCCCTTCAGACTCTCCGTTATTGGAAGCATACCCAAGTGTTTTGACTGATGATGGCATGGGTTATGGAATACGTGAAGGATATATAACAGAGGGTGATATTGAAACTTATGATTATAAAATCAACAATGAACCAGTCAAAGTATTCAATGTATTCATAGAACCAGACACACCAGATATTGAAGATAATGAGGATGATATGCACATAAAAATGGCAGAATTTTATGACACTGGCACATTTTTATATGGAATACCAGAAGACGAAGAATCCGCGAAATATAACCCAGAAGATGAGCGTGTATTCATATTTGATGGACATGTTACAGCAGATGGCTATGGCATGATGATTGGTTATGAAGATGGTAAATTAGTAAGGAGCACTGGGTACGGTAACTTTCAATGGGGTGGAAAGGTTAGGCCAGCAACAAAACAAGAGATAATACAGTTCATAAAAAAACTTTACCGAAGCAGTAAACCAATTAATAACAGATAAAAAGAAAGCAGTAGGTTAATCACTTACGGCTTTTCTTCATTGGTTAAAATGTTTTCTCTTGTTTGGTATGTAATCCAAATCTTTTTGATTTCTATATGCTTCTTTCTCGAAAGAAATACTGCTGTACGCTCTTGAAGGATGTAACATCAAATGCATAAGTCACTCAAGGAAATATATTATGTAAAACAAAATACCACCAAATAGGATTTGCAGTGGTTTACACCAGCAAAATGGTAAACCAAAATCCTTAATTTGTTCCTTATGTATGTTTTCATGATTGACCATTGTTGTCATTTGTTCTTGGTGTAGTTCACTGGTAAATCTTCATTCATATTCCTTACGCATAAAAATCATACCAAATAGCATCATAGCCAAGAATCCTTTAAACGGAATCACGCTATTTACATAGATGTTTGTTCCCTTGTAGTTAACTTTTTTCATTCTACTTGATAATTGTCCAGATTTCTAAAAACTCTCCAAAATCTTGGACCTTAAGCAATACATAACCATTCTTACCATATTGTTTTCCCCAAGAGTTTCTGATAATAAAACCTTCCTCGGTGTAGCCAACGATGGAGATTGCATGCCCTCCCATACATCTGTCTGTTTTTTTCCAGAACTCATCTTCCATTTCTCCATATCTGTTACCATATACCATTAATGCGCCAAAACACGGTCCATTTTCAATCAATGCGCCCTTTAAGTGTCTTATACCTTTTACCAACGCATAACCACCAATTTTAAGTATTCCTTCCTTTGAATGAACCCCTTTCTTGGTGAGGAAATCAAACGCGGCTTTATATGTCATACCATCACCAGCATTTGTTCTGGAGTTGTAAATTTCCGCAAGATTAATACCAGCGTCAACAACAGTACCTTTTTCCATACCAAGTTTCCAATTCAGATAAGCGGCACAAGAGCACGTTACACAAATCGGTTGATTACCTTGATTCATTACTGGTGGTAAATCATTTATATATGAAAACTCCATTGGTAAATCAAGACTTTTCGGCATACTGAACTTGCTTTCAGTTCCATCTAATTCAGATTTTATATAACCAAAATTGTACATTATTTCTTAATTCTTTGTCTTTTATTTATTGATAAACTGTCTCTGAACTCACTGATAACATAAATGGTTTCCAGTTCACTACCCATATGTTTAATGAATGTGTATTTGAATACAGTATCCTTCGTACCAAATTCTACGTAATGCGAGTTTAACCAATCATAAAGATTATTACTCAACGTGTCGGCCACACAAATAGAATCAAGTTCGTGCATTGTCACAGGTATATCATAAACGGTGTAGAGTTTACCGTTATTCGGAAGGTTATACCAATCGCCAGATGATAGAACTTTTGGACTACCACAACCGAAAATAATCCATGCAAACATGCCTAAAATAAAAAGTTTAAGAATCTTCTTTCCCATAATATTTATTTTACCTATAAATAGTTAGGATAAAGATAAAAACGTTGTATTTTTCTTCTTGGTAACTATTTATTTAAGAAATAAAAGGCTTATATGGGAAAAAAACTTATACTATCACAGGAACAGTTGGACAAAATTGTTGGTGAAAATATTAGCAAGTCTGGTGTTTATGGGGAGGAAGGTGTTAATGATGATTCACCAAACACCGAATCCAATCCAGGATTTCCAGGTATTACTATTATTCCTGATGATATGAAAAATAGTAAAGATAAGAATGGAGAGAGTGATGTTGATTACAGACCATTGGATGCTGACGATATTACAAAGTTTAATGCCTATCCAGACTCAGCAGCATACCTAAACCAAACGAGAGGTAGTAGATATTATCCTGGTGCTGTCGTATATGAAGAGACATATACCAAAGAAGATTTTGAGAAAAAACTCTTGAATGAAAAAGATGAGTTTGAAAAAAAACAATTTTGGGATGGTACGAAACTAACAAACGGTAATGCTGCCAAGCAAGAATTAAGACGTGCAAAACAAAGCGGTAATGTTGAGTGGGCAAAACAACTTGGAACTGTTGTTCAAAAAGAAAGGGATAAAATCAATAAGAGTAAAAAGATACGCAGTAGTGTATTGAACATGTCCAACCAATATAGAGACGATTCTGGAATTAGTGGAATATTTTCAGACAATTAAAAATAAAAGAACAAAAAACATAGAACAATGTCAAAACAATCTTTCTTAGAGAAAAAAGGTATTGAAAGAAGAGAAGTTGAATTTGGAAGAAGTGATTTTCATCCACATGATGAATATAACATTGATATGCCAGATGACCCGTCAAATGTCAGAAAATCTGTAAAATCACATGACGAAGAAGGCCATCCTTGGGGTAAACAGTATGGTAATGGTTATGTTGCAACCATTCCACATCAGACAACATCAACAGCACCAAGCCAGCAAATCAATACCAAAGACGGTGGCGGTAGTTACGATAAGTTTGGTAACACACCTCAAATCAAGGACGCTGGTAGAGAATATCTACAAAGAATAAGTTTATACAACAAAGATAACCAGTACGGTAAAGATTCTGTTGTTGTTGATACATCTATTGATGGACAATATTTCGTAAAATAACGAATGACACTATTTCAAGAAATATTAAACGAACAAGGATTGCTTCTTGAATCCGTTAACGACCAGAATATAATCAAGGCCGTTAATAAGATGTTGCATGTCCGCATAACATATGATGACAAACAAGGTGGCAAAGGCAAGAGAGAAAGATATATTTTACCAATTGTCTATGGTAAAAACAAAAAAGGTAATAAAGTTGTCAGAGCATATGAAACCTTTGGCTCAACAAAAAGAGGATTGAAATACAATCCTGAAACAGCACCAGAAGGAAATCCTTGGAAGATGTTTATAGTGGACAATATCGTTAGTTGGACTAATGGTAATCGGAGTTTTAAAAATGAAATTGGTTTTCTAAAAAGCCAAGGCATGCAAACAGATAGTACTGTTATTGATAAAGGTATGACTTCTTTTTACGCTGTATGCCCTGCCTTGGGAAAAATAGATAATTTGAATACACCAGAAAAAAAAGGAACAGAGCCTATTACAAAAGGTGATATTGAACCACAAACAGCGCCAGAACAACAGCCACAACAAACGCAACCACAAGAGCCAAACGTGGATAACGTTGCAGGACAAAACGCAACAAACTGGGCTAATCAATATAATAACGGTGAAGGACAAATTTCTATTGACAATAACGGAAATGTTGGTTATACTAAAGATATAGAAAAAATTAATGCTCCTGCCACAACACCAGTTACGAAGGTTGACGTTCAGCCAGAGCCACAAAACAATGTGACACCTACTGAACCAGAACCAGAATCAGAACCAGAAACTGTTGCAAACAGTGAGCCTGTACAGAAAACAGATGTACAACCAGAAAATGATTTAACACCTAAATATCATAATTTGATGGAAAGGTGAGAAAGATTAAATAGATAGAAATGGACGAAAAAAGTTTTTTAGCAACAATAGCCAAAGCAAAAGCAGTTGACGCAGCAGCAGTACAAAAAGGTTCATCAAATACTGCACCTCAAAGAAGTACGGCTGTTAAACCAAGAGCAGGACAAACAATGCCACAACGTCAACCAATAATGGAAGATTTCAATGCTGGTTTGGATGAAAAAGAATCCGAATTAGACGCTTTATATTTAAGCCAAGCAGCTAAGATGTCTGGATATCAAGCACCACAGTACCCTACACAGTACGAACAGCCACAATATACACAGCAACAATACCAACAACAGGGTGCTAATCATACTAGGATGCCAAGTTTTATCAAGGAATCAATGGAATCACACCCAATTGATACTTCCATATTTGACCCAAATCCTTTGAATAGAATCAAATTACCAGAACAGCAAATCCAAGAGCAAGTAAGAACACAGAATAATACCTATGTTCCTCAAGGTAGTGTTGATTATAGTGTGATGAGGGCAATTATTAATGAATGTCTCGAAACAAAACTCAAAGAACATACAACACTCAATGAACAATCATCACCAATTAAAACAATATTATTGAAAGAAGGTATGATTAAAATAGTGGATAATAAAGGAAACATCTTTGAAGCAAAACTGAAAAAAGTTGGAAATATTAACGATGACAAATAAAACAAAAGCCGTAGATTTCTACGGCTTTTTTATTAAACAGCATTGCTAGAAACTAATCTTGATGCTTTGTTATACATTTTTTTCAAACACGCATTTTTAATTTGTCGTATTCGTTCTTTTGTCATACCGAACAGTTCCGCTGCATCATCCATGGTATGTTCTTCGCCATCACCAATACCATAAAGATATTTCATAATTTTTTGTTCTCTTTCTGGTAGAATGGCTAGCACCCGTTCAACAACCTTTTTGTTATATTCTCTATTTGAAATATCAACAATCTCGTTTTGGGAAGACGTTTGTGAGGTGAAGATAACAGAATCTGCAAACGTTGAAGTATCTTCTTGGTTGATTTTAGTATCAATTGAGATTGTTTCTACAGGATAAATGTACGAGTTATCTTTCAAAGGTATGTCATATTTCTTTTCAAGAATCTCGGATACATATTCATCGGATGGCAAATATCCGTTTGTTAAATAAAACTCATTTGTGATTTTATTTACTAATGGTTCAATCCTACGACTGTTTGTTTTTTTAATGAAAGAGGTTTCAAAAATATGAATGCTTATATTCTTTCTAATATACCACACAGCATATGAAAGAAATCTATTTCCAAGCCTCCAATTGAATTTGGTAATAGCTTCAATCATACCTTCATTTCCTTCCTCTACCAAATCAAGAATATTCGATTGGTTTGCATATCTCTTAGCGACAGCAAATACAAACCTCATATTTGCTTCAACAATTCTGCTTACAACACTTGTATCACCATTTTCATAACGCTTAAAAAGTTCTATTTCTTCTTCTCGCGTCAATAGTGTATGCTTTCTTACTTCTTTAAGATACGCCTTTAGATGTTCATCATACTCAGGACTCTTGATGTTTACTTTAGTAACATCAATTACGCTTTTATTCGATACTGACATATATAAATCTCCCTTTACTGTTTTTGCTCTACTGGTTGTAGCATGTTCACAAGCTGTTCAACAGCCGTTCTGGTGAATTCCCACCTTTTACATCTTTTGGTACAATCTTTTAACGGAAGCGGTTTAAGGTCAAAACTTGTGAGTTGATAACCAGAAGGTACAGATTGGAGTAGTTTATTCATAGCATCCTTCTTATTTTCTGGGTTGTTACAATACAAAGCATCAGAATCTGTATTTAACTCTGGAGAACAAGATACACAATTTAAGCACATTGGCTTAATGTGTTGTACTAAATTCGGGCAAACCCCGTCCACGAGGTCTAAACCACATAAAACACATTTTTCACTCATATCTTTAAAATTTTATGCAAAATTAAACAACATTTTTCAAACAACCAAATATTTTCACATCACACTAACCAAGATATTCCCATTCTTTTAAGTTTTGCGTGTATTTGTAGTCACCTGGCTTTAGACCGCCTTTTGTGATAAATGTAAATACCAAATCAATGATATATTCCATGTTATCCCAAATGTATCTATATAATCCCCACATGTACTCTTCCAATTCTTTTGGATATTGTCTACCCATAGGGTCTTCTTCTGTACCTTTAATATATTGGTCGTATTTTCCAATAACTAAAGCAACATCTTCTAATACATAGGTTCCACCAAATAGATTATACTGGTCAATACCCCATCCCATTCTTCCATTCCTTGTTTCTGCGTCGAAATCGAAAGCCTCAAACTTAATAGCAGAAATAAGTTTCAAGTGGTCTTCGTTTAGTGAAATTTTCTTAATGCTCATTTTACTTTCTAATTTAAACTATACAAATATAGCGGTAAAAAATGAAATAAGCAAGAAAATCTTTACTAAAAAACTTCTTATCATTATCTTTTTGCAAAAAAGAATATTATGGCAGAAGATAAAAAATGAGAATACCCAAGAGTTATATTGGGTTTAGATGTGAGTACCGCATGTATTGGCGCTAGTATTATTGTTGATAAGGGCAATGATGTTCCAGAAATTTTAAAAATAACCCATGTCTCACCAAAAATTTCATCGAAGATTAAGGGTATTGAAACACTTTTTCTAAGGAAATATATTTTTGAGACAGAGTTCATCGCAACGCTAAAAGATTTCCAAATCACAGACGTTGTGATTGAGGAACCGCTATTGTCTTCTAATAATGTTAACACAGTTGCAACATTGTTACGCTTTAACGGTATGATTTCAGAGTCTATTTATAAGGAATTAAAAATAGTTCCAAGTTTTATTTCTTCGTATGATGCACGTATGTATTCCTTCCCTGAACTTGTTGCATTAAGAAAGTATAACAAAAAGGGTGTGGAATATCCTCTTACCCACATTAAAAATGCTATAAAAAAAGACAATATTGTACTATTTGGCTCATATCCGTTTGATGTTGACAAAAAGACGGTTATGATGAACATGGTAAATGAAGTGTATAAGGATATCCAATGGATTTATGATAAAAAAGGTGAATTAAAGAAAGAAAACTATGATGCCTGTGACTCGCTAATTTGTGCTTTGGCCTATGTCAATGTGAACCATCATGGTATTGAAAAACCAACGATTGTTGATTACAGAATTACTGAAGAGGATGGAAAAACCACTATAGATTATCAGACAAAAATCTGGGATAGAGTTTACAATAAAAAAATAATTTTGAATGACAAATAAATATGGCAAACGAATTTAAGAGTTTTTTCAAAACCGTGGGAAGCACATCGGAAAGAACATAAGGAAGTGAGAAAGAAAATGGAAGAAGATATTAAAAACGAAAAAGCCGCAGACTAAAATCTACGGCTTATTTGTTAATAATGAATGGGAACGATATACTAGTTTACACTAAATGAAAGAAACGCATCTTATTCGGGTGTGTTTTTGTTATACGTTTAAAGAGAATAAAACAATGTTTCTCCTTATGCCATATGGAGGTGGAAGAAAACCTCCAATTTGCACAATATACCCATTAGTATCCCATATTGTAGGTCTGCACCAAATTGAATAGTTGTGTGGTAACTGTTTGTTTACCATTAGAAATAAGTCTTCTAAAAGTCCACTATTCCTAAAATTAGGGGAAAACATGATTTTCCTTAGATAGTATGTGTTTCTAGTATTAATGGCCCTCTTATAATCCTGAATATGTTTTGGGTCATCCTGGCATTCTCTTAAAATGAGAGGTTTGTCTTCTAAAGCAACAAACCCAACTATTTCACCTTCTACGGAAACCTTCATACTATACTTGCTTAATAATGGGAAAGAGCAACCGAATAATGCCAACTCTTCTACAGTTAATCTTGTATATGAAACATTATTCATACGGATGTGTTTTTTTCAGACTAGCAACTATTTATATAAAAAAGTATGTATGTCTAAACAATTGTATATTGATAACTGGAATAATAGTAATGCAAAGATACAAATTAACAATGCTATCTCAAACAGATATACTGCACTAAATGGTTTAACATCTATTGAATTACCAGACAACAAGTCACATACTGTTCCTGCTCTTCTTGCAATGGCAATGGGTTTTGGAAAAGGTAGTGAGACAAGTTGGTATCAGTTGTTCATACCGCCATCAAATGACAGGGTAATAAAGGTAAGAATATCTGACCACTTGTCTTCACCTTCAGAATGGCCACCAATTGAGGATAGCCTACCAAATAAAAGATATTCAATTGTGTTTTTCAATAGACATGGTATGAACATTCAGTATAAGCAGGGAGTAAAATATATAGATTGGAATACCTATACTGTAGAAGGCATTGATGTATGTGAACTTGTTATATACTGTGGGTTAGTTCAACAGTTATGGATATTCATCTATAAAGCATTGCTTTGCCTATACAATGGAGGAAAACCCGAAGATAACAAATTGACAGATTATATTGCAAGAATTGAGGCAGATAAAAGGATGTCCTAAAACGACATTATCTCACAATGGAACAGAACCATTGATAGAAATAACGAATCAAAAACAAACAAGAATATGAAAAAAGAATGTAATAAAACTAAATGAAAACACCCTCAGAAAGATTGTCGCTGAGAGTGTGAAGAAGGTATTGAATGAAAGGTTCTTCCCCGATACGGAAGAAGGTAACGCAGACTTCTTCGCTTATGAAAGGCAAATAATGTCAAGCATCAATGAATGTGATGATTGTTTATTGCTGGGAAGGATAATATCAAAGGCAGCGGGCAAAATATCCTCAATTTGTAGAGAACATAGAGATGAGTGGTCTCAAAAAGTGGGACAATGGGCTGAAAAGGTTTCTCGTGATTCATTTAGACTTGAAGAATGGTGATTAAGCCGCCATCTTCACATCCTCATAGGAACACACACATAATGCTTTCTGAAACATAGCAGCGAACCTCCGTGATTCGCTACTTTTTCTTGTATTCCACCTGAACACGGCCTCATTGATATACTGCTGCAAATACTCCACACTCACATAGTGATAAATACCAAAGATGCACCTCTTGAAATGTGCCCAGAATCCCTCCACACTGTTGGTGGTCACATCCCCACAAACATATTCCTTATTCCCATGATGAATAACACCATGCTTATAACCCTCTCTATCAAGACCACAATATGCTGCATGTTCATCAGTGAAAATGTATGCATTGTCAGCAATGAACTGCTTAATAATTGGCATTAAGGTCGCTGCCCTCGTGTCAGTAACCGCAATAGCCCTTGCTTCTCCATATCTTGCAACCATACCGAAAATAGGGGTTTTCGTCTTCGTACTCCTACCCTGCGTACCTTCCACCTTCTTGGATTCGTGCTTGTTGGATTCCCTTCCACCAAGATACATTTCATCAACTTCAACCAAGCCATCAAGTGCAATGTCATCGTATTGCTTGAACAGAGTACGAACCTTATGCAGAATGAACCATGCGGTTTTCTGTGTGATATGCAAGTCCCTTCCCAACTGATGGGAAGATATGCCCTTCTTATGGCTACTGATGAGATAGATTGCCATGAACCATTTTTGAAGGGAGATTTTCGTGTTCTGAAAGATTGTCCCCACAAGGCAAGAGAAACGTTTATGACAGTCACCGCACTTGAATTGATTATCTCCATTGGAGCATCTATAAATGTGAACGGAGCCACAGAAAGGGCATACAACGACTTTACCCCATCTTTGTTCAGTGATGAAATCACGGCAACGCTTTTCACTGTTGAAGTGATTGACAAGAGAGATAAGGGAATCGAAATGTTCATGTTCAAGTTCAAGTTTCATATCCATTGGTATTTGTCTATTTATACCATCAGGATATGGTTTTATTACAAAAAAGTCCAGACTTTTTCGTCTGGACTTCAATTATTTACGATGGATTTGGTGTAAACAGGTATATCGTTCCCTAATGAATACCATCCCAAGCATCACCAATATCATCTGGCGTTCTTGTTCCAGCAACAAACCTACCCATCATTTTATCTCGATTTTTTAGTTCTGCCCCCGTTCAAAACTTTTTTCTGTTATTTGCGTCTAGTGCCATTTGTGTATCATTAGCAGCGCCAATTTTGTCTACGGTTGCATTTGGTTGTATGGCTGATTGAAATCTTTGGCCGTTGTCAAACTCATCCCAAGAACGTTCATTTTCAAATGATTTAAGCATATCTTCATCATTCATTTCTTTCAAAACTTTCTTTACACTTTCAGCAACAATTTTAGTAATTTTTTCTTCGTTCACTTGAATTGGTTCCTCTTCAATACCAGGTACTGCCATAGCATCTTCAATAGCATCATGAAGAAGTTCCATGTCTTCTTCGTTAAGAGTATCAAGATGGTATCCCATTCTTTGCGCTACGTCTTGCCACCTTATTTCTGTAACGCCGTCATTCATCTCGTCAATCACTCTTAATGCATCATCAAATAGGTGTTCGTAATTCAAATCATTTCCTTCATAATCAGTTGCTGGTTGTACAGGTGAAATAAATTCCATTAATGTTTTTTTAACACATCCTGTTACCATATTTCGTAGTTGTGCCTCGTTCAATTTAACTTGCTTTTTCATATTTGATGTTTGTATATTTGCTTATTTTCTTATAAATAGTTGATACTTTGTGTTTACTTTTTGATTGGAAAACGTTTTTTTATAGAAAAACAAAAGTATGGATAAGTATTTTGATAAACTAAAAGATGAAAACTATAGAAAATATATCGCGCCAATTATGTTTGCTGATAGAACTTTAAAAATTGCAGAGGCTTTTTTATCGGATAACAGTAAATATCAAAAACAAAAGTTTACGGGCTTATACGAATACCAGAAAGAGTTTTTACTTAACTTATCATCAGACAAGGATTTTGTTGTAAGAAAGCCAAGGTGTTGTGGTGCTACTGTTTTGCTTGCAGCCCATATTGCAAATAAAATCATAAGTAGAGACTATGGCATTACAGATTCTGGGGAAGAATGTTTGAACATTATGATGGTATTTCCTAATCAACAAACAATTGCAGCCTTTATAAACATACTAAAGCAATGCTTAGATTTGTCAGACTATAATGGCTCTGTAAAAAGATTTGACCAAAAAGAATATGTAGATATGGCAGGAAGCATCCACATTAAGTTTGCGAGTGCTTTATCTGATATTTACCCTAAATTGTGTTGTTTTAGGGTTGACGAGTTTTATTTTGATGAATATGCTTTTATGGATAAAAAATTAGTAGAAGACACATGTATGCTGTTACCAAAAGCGAGAAAAGTTTTTATCACGACACCAGACAAAACATTAAGCGTTGACGTTAAAAATATCGTATCAAATGACCATATTTTTCAAAATATCTGTTGGTATGAAGTTCTAAAATATAGGGAAAGTGGCATTTGGGCTTACAAAACAGAAAAACTAACAAATCCAACAAAGAAAGAAATAGAAGAAAGGATTAAAGATGGATGGGAGATAACGTCTCCAGAATTTCAGAAGTTCAAAGAGATTCTTGGTGCATCTTTTATAAACGAATTAAATGATTATACATATGGAAGAAAAGAAAAAAATTAGAGTGCTAGCTGTCCCTTCAGATGAAGGTGGTTGTAAGTATTGGAGAGTGGAGCGCCCACATTTAAAATTACAGGAAATGTTTCCTGATGATTTTGATGTCGTAATTCAAAACCAAGTGGATTGGACAAACTTGGATTTTATCAGTCAATTTGATATCATCACAGTGCATAAGGGTCTTTTTGGTGGAAATGGTCTTTACGATTATAGAAATGCTGTAAATTATTGCAAAAAGAACAACATAGTAACCATCATTGACGTTGATGACTATTGGCATCTTGGACAATTCCACCCAATGGATAGACAGAATAAGATTACCAAGTCACCAGAGAATACAATCCAAAATTTACAAATGGTAGACTATGTAACAACAACAACACCGTTGTTTGCAAACGAGATTAAAAAGTTCAATAAAAATGCTTTTGTATTCCCTAACGCTGTGGATACAGAAGACCATCAATGGGACCCTGATTACTCAAAATCAGATTTGATTCGTTTTGGCTTTGTAATGGGTTCTTCACATGAAAGAGATATGGAACAATTCGTTGGTGTTGTCAATCAACTCCCAAAAGACATCTTCGAAAAAATTCAGATTGTCTTGTGTGGTTATGACCTTCGTGGAACAATCACCATGATAGGACCAGACGGCCAAATTACTGGACAAAGAAACATTACACCAGAGGAATCCGTATGGTATCGTTATGAAAAAATCGTTACGGATGATTACAAAGTCTGTGACCCACAATATACACAGTTCTTGAAAATGTTTATGCCAGATGCACAATATCCTGGCGTAGAAACTAAGCACTATCGTAGAGAGTGGACAAAGGGGTTGACATCATTTGGAACACATTACAACAACCTTGATGTGTTGATGGTTCCTCTTGATGCAAACAAGTTCAACTATCATAAGTCAGAGTTAAAGATTGTCGAGGCTGGGTTCAAGAATAAAGCAATTATTCTATCAAATTATGGCCCATATACCATTGGAACTAAGAGTATATTCAAGAAAGGTGGTGATATTGATGAAACTGGAAACTGCGTTTTGATTGACCCTCTAAAGGCTCATAAAGATTGGGCTAAGGCAATCAAGAGATTGGTACAAAAACCAGAATTGATTGATTTACTAAAGAAAAATCTTCACGACCACGTGAAGGATACCTATAATTTGGAAACTGTCACGAAGAAACGTGCAGAGTGGTACAAATCTATTGTTAAGCGTTAATCTTGTTCTTATTTTTTGTTTTGTGAAAGTGGTGGACAAATATTTGTTCGCCATTTTTGTTTTTATAACAGAAAAACCATATCTTTGATAAAAATCTTGTAATATGAATGAAGAAAATGAAAATAGAAAAACAATAGAAAGATTGTTAGGATATATCCTTGGTTTTTTCGTTGAATGTTGGATTGTTATGCTTTTATGGAATTGGCTAACCCCAATGTTTGGCATGAACGTTCAATTAACATACTGGCAGTCATTCGGACTGTTGGTCCTTTGTAGTTATCTTTTTAAAAATAATCTATTAGAGTTATAAATATGAAAGTAAGAGTAGTTAACAAATCAGATTATCCACTTCCAAAATATCAAACATCATCATCCGCTGGTGTTGATTTAGTAGCAAACATTAACGAACCCATCCAACTTGAGCCAATGCAAAGAGAATTGGTTCCAACGGGTTTATTCATGGCACTTCCAGAAGGAACGGAATTACAAATTAGACCAAGAAGCGGCCTTGCACTGAAACACGGCATAACCGTTTGCAATACACCAGGAACAGTTGATGCTGATTACCGTAACGAGGTAAAAGTAATTTTAATAAACCTTTCAACAGAGCCTTATATTATACGTCCAGGAGAAAGAATTGCACAAGCGGTACTCCATGCA
>Ga0310695_10009996_pt1 | contig 14051 bp, 9 predicted proteins | sample RumenRJG_04DNA_FD_203882 | JGI IMG/M metagenome (GOLD analysis project Ga0310695, IMG submission 203882) | Bovine rumen microbial communities from Lethbridge, Alberta, Canada - RJG_04 (v2) (version 2) | ecosystem: Host-associated > Mammals > Digestive system > Stomach > Rumen | place: Canada... | reverse complement strand
CCATCGTCCGATTTGAACCCTATACGGAGGGCATGATCGCCGGGAACAGCCTCTCCGGCAAAGACAGCATGGAGATCACCGTGGCGGGCAACGAAGAAAGGATCCTGCTGATCTCACGCTTTGACAACCTGGGCAAGGGCGCTTCCGGCGCCGCCATCCAGAACATGAATATCCTGCTGGGCCTGGATGAGACCACCGGCCTGGTACTTTGAGCCAAGGAGAACATACATATGAAGATCATTTCCGGCGGCGTGTGTGCCGCAAAGGGATTTCAGGCTTCCGGCGTCCACTGCGGGATCCGGGCCAGCCGCACAAAAAGGGATCTGGCGCTGATCTACAGCAGCGTCCCGGCCAGCGCCGCGGCGGTATATACCACCAACCTGGTCAAGGGCGCGCCCCTGACCGTGACCAAGCAGCACATCAGCGACGGCGTGGCGCAGGCGGTGATCTGCAACAGCGGCAACGCCAACACCTGCAACGCCAACGGCATCGAGATCGCCGAGCAGATGAGCGCCCTGACGGCCCAGACCCTGGGGATTCAGGCCCGGGACGTGGTGGTGGCTTCCACCGGCGTCATCGGTCAGCCCCTGGACATCGCGCCCATCGCGGCGGGCGTGGGGCCTCTGAAAGCCGCTCTGTCGGATAAGGGCAGCGCCGACGCCTGCGAGGCCATCATGACCACCGACACCAGGCAGAAGGAGATCGCTGTGGAGTTTACCCTGGGCGGCAAGACCTGCCGTCTGGGCGGCATTGCCAAGGGCAGCGGCATGATCCATCCCAACATGGCCACCATGCTGGTCTTTCTGACCACGGACGCGGCCATCGCCCCGGCCATGCTGGACAAGGCCCTGAAGGGCGATATTCAGAACACCTTCAACATGATCAGCGTGGACGGGGACACCTCCACCAACGACATGGTGTGCATCCTGGCAAACGGCCTGGCCGGGAACGAGGAGATCACCGAAGAGGGCGAGGACTTCAGCGTCTTCATGAAGGCCCTCAACACCATCAACATCCACCTGTGCCGCTCCATCGCCGCCGACGGCGAGGGCGCCACCAAGCTGCTGGAATGCGCGGTCACCGGCGCGAAAGACGAGGCGACGGCCAAGACCGTGGCCAAGAGCGTGGTCTGCTCCAGCCTGACCAAGGCGGCCATGTTCGGCGAGGACGCCAACTGGGGCCGTGTGCTCTGCGCCATCGGCTACAGCGGCGCGGACGTGGACGTGGACAAGGTGGGCGTCAGCTTCCACTCTGCCGCAGGCGATGTGGAGGTCTGCCGCGACGGCGCCGGCGTGCCCTTCTCCGAGGAGCTGGCTTCCCGGGTCCTGCATGAGGGGGAGATCGATATCCTTGTCAGCCTGGGCGACGGCAGCGGCAGCGCCACCGCCTGGGGCTGCGATCTGAGCTATGAGTACGTTCGGATCAACGGAGACTACAGGACTTGAGAGGAAAAGATATGGACGCATTGCAGTTTTCCAATGCCCAGCGGGCCCAGGTGCTCACCGAGGCGTTGCCCTATATCCGGCGGTACAACGGGCGCATCGTGGTGATCAAGTACGGCGGCAACGCCATGGTCAGCGATCAGCTTCGCCAGCAGGTGATGGAGGATATCGTCCTTCTGTGGCTGGTGGGCGTCAAGGTGGTGCTGGTCCACGGCGGCGGGCCGGAGATCAGCGAGCTGATGACCAGACTGGGGAAGAAGCCGGAATTCGTGGACGGCCTGCGGGTCACCGACAAGGAGACCGTGGACATCGTACAGATGGTGCTGGCCGGAAAGGTCAACAAGACGCTGGTCAATCTGCTGGAGGTCAAGGGCGGCAAGGCCATGGGCATCTCCGGCATGGACGGACGGCTGATCCAGGCCAAGATGAAGGACAAGCAGCTGGGCTATGTGGGCAGCATCACCGGCGTGAACATCGGGCCGGTGATGGATCTGCTGGAGAAGGGTTATATCCCGGTGGTGTCCACCCTCGGCTGTGACAGTGAGGGCAACACCTACAACATCAACGGCGACACCGCCGCGGCTTGTATCGCCGGGGCGCTGGGGGCCGAAAGGCTCATCATGATGACGGACATCGCCGGCGTCCTGCTGGACAAGGACGATCCATCCACCCTGATCCCGCAGCTGACCATCCAGGAGGCGGTGGAACTGTTCGAGCAGGATGTGATCGCCGGGGGCATGATCCCCAAGGTGGAGTGCTGCATCGACGCCATCCACCGGGGCGTGGGCAGCGCGATCATTATGGACGGCCGCGTGCCCCACTCCATTCTGATGGAGATCCTGACCAATGAGGGCGCGGGAACCATGGTCATAAAAGGGGAGGAAGAATAACCATGACTGATATCAAAGCCATCGACAAGGAATATGTAGCCAATACCTACGCCCGTTTCCCGGTGCAGCTGGTGTCCGGCAAGGGCTCCGTGGTGCTGGATGAAAACGGAAAAGAATACATCGACATGGGCAGCGGCATCGGCGTGACGGCCTTCGGCATTGCCGACGAGGAGTGGAAGGCCGCCGTCATCGAGCAGCTGAATAAGCTGCAGCACATGTCCAACCTGTACTATACCGAGCCCTGCGCAAAGCTGGCGCAGATGCTGTGTGAAAAGACGGGCATGAAGAAGGTGTTCTTCTGCAACTCCGGCGGGGAGGCCAACGAATGCGCCATCAAGGCGGCCCGCAAGTACGCCGCCGAGAAGAAGGGCGCGGACTACTTTACCATCGTGACCCTGTGGAACAGCTTCCACGGCCGCACCATCACCACCCTGGCGGCCACCGGGCAGGAGCACTATCACGAGCTGTTCCAGCCCCTGACCCCGGGCTTCGTCCACGCCCCGGCCAACGACATCGAGGCCGTGAAGGCGGCGGCGCTGGAGAACAAGGCCGCGGCGGTCATGATCGAGTGCATCCAGGGAGAAGGCGGCGTGATCGCCCTGGACAAGGATTTCGTAAAGGGCGTGGCTGAGTTCTGCGCGGCGGAGGATATCCTGCTGATCGTGGACGAGGTGCAGACCGGCAACGGCCGCACCGGCAAGCTCTACGCCTACATGAACTACGGCGTGCAGCCGGACCTGGTGTCCACGGCCAAGGGCATCGGCGGCGGCCTGCCCCTGGGCGCCTGCCTGTTCGGGGAAAAGACCCAGTCGGTGCTGGGCTTCGGCGACCACGGCTCCACCTTCGGCGGCAACCCCGTCAGCTGCGCCGGTGCCCTGAGCATCCTGGGCCGCATCGACGATGCACTGCTGGAGCAGGTCAAGGAGAAGGGCGACTATGTGTTCTCCGCCCTGCAGGGGGCTGAGGGCGTGGAGTCCGTCAGCGGCATGGGGCTGATGATCGGCGTCAAGACCGTAAAGCCCGCCGGGGACGTGGTCAGGGCCTGCCTGGAACAGGGCGTGCTGTGCCTGACGGCCAAAGACAAGGTACGGCTGCTGCCTGCGCTGAACATCCCCATGGAGACGCTGCAAAAGGCGGTCGAGGTCATCAAGGCCGCCTGCAAGTGAGGAGGAAGACAAATGGATTTGAAAGGCAGGAGCTTTTTAAAGCTTTTGGATTATACACCGGAGGAGATCGAGGGCCTGCTGGATCTGGCGGCGGAGCTGAAGGCCAAGAAAAAGGCCGGCATCCCCCACAAGCTCCATGAGGGAAAAAACGTGGCGCTGATCTTTGAGAAGACCAGTACCCGCACCCGCTGCAGCTTTGAGGTGGCGGCGGCGGATCTGGGCATGCACCCGGTGTACCTGGACCCCAAGGCCTCCCAGATCGGCAAGAAGGAGAGCATCGCGGACACGGCCCGGGTGCTGGGCCGCATGTTCGACGGCATCGAGTACCGGGGCTTTGGCCAGAAACGGGTGGAGGCCCTGGCGGCCTACGCAGGCGTGCCCGTCTGGAACGGCCTGACCAATGAATTCCATCCCACCCAGATCCTGGCGGACTTCCTGACCATCCGGGAGCATTTCGGCAGCCTGAAGGGGAAGAAGCTGGTATACATGGGCGACGCCCGCTACAATATGGGCAATTCCCTGATGGTGGGCTGCGCCAAGATGGGCCTGCACTTTGTGGCCTGCGCGCCGGAAAAGTACTTCCCGGACGCGGCGCTGATCGAGACCTGCAAGGCCCTTGCCGCGGACAGCGGCGCGGTGCTGGAATTTGAGACCGATCCGGTCAAGGCGGTCCGGGGGGCCGACGTGATCTATACGGATATCTGGGTGTCCATGGGCGAGCCGGACGAGGTGTGGGCGGAGCGCATCCACGACCTGCTGCCCTATCAGGTCAATACGGCCCTGATGGAGGCCGCCGGACCCCAGTGCCGCTTCATGCACTGCCTGCCCGCCTACCACGATCTGGAGACGGAAAACGGTCTGGAGATCTATGAGAAATTCGGCCTGGAGGCCATGGAAGTGACCAACGAGGTGTTCGAGGGGCCCCAGTCCATCGTCTTTGACGAGGCGGAGAACCGGATGCACACGATAAAGGCTGTTATGGCGGCGACCTTGTAAAAGAAATTGCTGCAAGCAATTCCTTTTACAGGTCGCCTGCGCTAACGCGCAGAATGATCCGCTGCGCTCAATTTTTTGGGAGGGAATAAACAATCCCCTCCCAAACCCGCCCCATGCGGGAGTGGAGTTTTGTCTGAATCAGTCGAACAGGCTGCGTGAATCGTAAAAAGGAAATCGATATGGAAAAGGCATACCTTGTATTGGGCAACGGTCAGGTCTATGAGGGACAGCGCATCGGCGCTGCCGGGGACAGTACCGGCGAGCTGGTGTTCACCACCGGGATGGTGGGCTATCTGGAGACCCTGACCGATCCCAGCTATGCCGGGCAGATCATTCTGCAGACCTTCCCCCTCATCGGCAACTACGGGGTCATCTCCCCGGACTTTGAGGGGGACTGCCATGCCCGGGGCTATGTGGTGCGGGAGCTGTGCGACGCGCCCTCCAATTTCCGAAGTGAATACGCGCTGGACCGCTTTCTGAAGGAGCGGGGCATCCCCGGCGTATGCGGGGTGGACACCCGCGCCATTACCCGGCTGCTGCGGGAGGAGGGCGTGATGAACGCCCGCATCTGCTCTCAGGTCCCGGAGGATCTGGCGGAGATCCGGGATTACCGGGTGCAGGGTGTGGTGGCTCAGGCCAGCGGCAAAGAGATCGCCGAGCATCCCGCCCGGGGAGTGGAGCGCTTCCATGTGGTGCTGATCGACTACGGCGCCAAGCGCAACATCATCCGCTGTCTGCAAAAGCGGGGCTGCCGGGTCACCTCCGTGCCCCACGACACCGGCGCCGAGGCGATCCTGGCCATGAAGCCGGATGGGGTCATGCTCTCCAACGGCCCCGGCGACCCGGAGGAGAACGTATATGAGATCCGGCAGATCCAAACGCTCATGGGGAAGGTCCCTATTTTCGGCATCTGTCTTGGACATCAGCTGACGGCCCTGGCCATGGGCGGAAAGACCATGAAGCTCAAATACGGGCACCGGGGCGCCAATCAGCCGGTGCGTCTGTTCGACGGCTCCCGGACCTACATCAGCAGCCAGAACCACGGCTATGCGGTGGTCAGCGAGAGCATGGAGGGCATCGCAAAGCTGAGTTATGTAAACGCAAATGACCTGAGCTGCGAGGGCCTGGACTACCCGGACAAGCGCTGCTTTACCGTTCAGTTCCACCCGGAGGCCTGCGGCGGCCCCCACGACACGGAGTTTCTGTTTGACCGCTTTATTGCCATGATGGGAGGGGACGAGCGTGCCTAAAGACAAGAGTATCCACAAGGTCCTGGTCATCGGCTCCGGCCCCATCGTCATCGGCCAGGCGGCAGAATTCGACTACGCGGGCGCCCAGGCCTGCCGTGTGCTGCGGCAGGAGGGGATCACCACCGTGCTGGTCAACTCCAACCCCGCCACCATCATGACCGACAAGAACCTGGCCGACGCCATTTATCTGGAGCCGCTGACGGCGGAGACCGTGCGGCGCATCATCGACAAGGAGCGGCCCGACGGCCTGCTGGCGGGTCTGGGCGGCCAGACCGGGCTGACCATCGCCATGCAGCTGAGCCGGGACGGGACCCTGGAAAAGTACGGCGTGCGGCTGCTGGGCTCGGACATCGGCGCCATCGAGAAGGCGGAGGACCGGGAGCTGTTCCGGGAGACCCTGCAGAAGATGGGCCAGCCTGTGGTGCCCTCAGACACGGCAAGCGACCTGGACAGCGCCCTGCGGATCGCGGAAACGATCGGCTATCCCGTCATCGTTCGCCCGGCCTTTACCCTGGGCGGCACCGGCGGCGGCATCGCCGAGACGGAGGAGGAACTGCGGACCATCGCCAGGATGGGCCTTGACCTGTCGCCCATCACCCAGATCCTGGTGGAAAAGTGCATCTCCGGCTGGAAGGAGATCGAATTTGAGACCATGCGCGACAGCGCGGGCAACGTGATCGCCGTCTGCTCCATGGAGAATTTCGACCCGGTGGGCATCCACACGGGGGACTCCATCGTGGTGGCCCCGGCCCTGACCCTGGCGGACAAGGAGTATCAGATGCTCCGTTCGGCGGCTCTGGATATCATCACCGAGATCGGCATCGAGGGCGGCTGCAACTGCCAGTTCGCCCTGAACCCGGACAGCTTTGAATACGCGGTCATCGAGGTCAATCCCCGGGTGTCCCGTTCCTCGGCCCTGGCCTCCAAGGCCACCGGCTACCCCATTGCCAAGATCAGCACCCGGATCGCTCTGGGCTACACCCTGGACGAGATCAAGAACGACATCACCGGCAAGACCTGCGCCTGCTTTGAGCCCACACTGGACTATGTGGTGGTGAAGGTCCCCAAGTGGCCCTTCGATAAATTCGCCGGCTCCAGCCGGAAGCTGGGCACCCAGATGAAGGCCACCGGCGAGGTCATGGCCATCGCGCCGGGTTTTGAGATGGCGCTGATGAAGGCGGTGCGGGGGGCGGAGATCTCCCTGGACACCCTGAACGCGCCGCCTCTTTCCGACGCGCCGGTCACGGTGCGTCTGCAGGACCAGAACGACCGTCGGCTCTTCACCGTGTTTGAGGCTCTGAAAGCGGGCGTCAGCGTGGAGGAGATCCATGAGATCACCCGCATCGACCCCTGGTTCCTTCACAAGCTCAAGGGCCTGGCGGCCTTTGAAATGAGCCTGATCTCCGACGGGCTTACGGACGAGAGCTACCGCAAAGCCAAAAAGCTGGGCTACACCGATGAGGCGCTGTGCCGGCTCTGCGGCGTGGACAGCGTCCCGGGCATGGTCATGCGCTACAAGATGGTGGACACCTGCGGCGCGGAGTTTGACGCGGAGACCCCGTATTTCTATTCCGGCTTCGACGCCGAGTGCGAGGCCCGTTCCTTTGCCCGCAGCGGCAAGCCCGTGGTGATGGTTCTGGGCTCCGGCCCCATCCGCATCGGCCAGGGCATAGAATTCGATTACAGCAGTGTTCACTGCGTCTGGACCCTGCGGGAAATGGGCTATGACGTGGTCATCGTCAACAACAACCCGGAGACGGTCTCCACCGACTATGACACCGCCGACCGGCTCTACTTTGAGCCCCTGTGCAAAGAGGACGTGTGGAACATCATCCAGGTGGAGAAGCCTGTGGGCGTGGTGGTGGCCTTTGGCGGCCAGACAGCCATCAAGCTGACGCAGTTTCTGGACAGCAGGGGCATCCCCATCCTGGGGACCTCCGCCGACAGCATCGACATCGCCGAGGACCGGGCCCGCTTTGACGCGCTGCTGGAGACCTTCGGTATCCGCCGGCCCCGGGGCCGGGGCGTCAACACTCTGGACGAGGCCCTGCAGGCGGCGGAGGAACTGGGCTATCCGGTGCTGCTGCGCCCCTCCTATGTGATCGGCGGGCAGAACATGTGTATTTCCCGGGACGCGGAGACCACCGAGCGCTACATGCGCGGCATCCTGGCCGGGGGAATCGAAAACCCGGTGCTGGTGGACAAGTACATGCCCGGCACCGAGCTGGAGGTGGACGTGATCTCCGACGGGGAGGACGTGCTGATCCCCGGCATCATGGAGCATATCGAGCGGGCCGGCGTCCACAGCGGCGACTCCATCGCGGTCTATCCGCCCTACAACCTCAGCGACAAGTTCCTGCAGCGGATCTGCCAGGTCTCGGAGCAGCTGGCCCTGGCCCTCGGCACAAAGGGCCTGGTCAACATCCAGTATCTCATCTACGCGGATGAGCTGTACGTGATCGAGGTCAACCCCCGGGCCTCCCGGACAGTGCCCTATATCAGCAAGGTCACCAATGTGCCCATGGTGGACCTGGCCTCCCGGATCATGCTGGGGGCCAGGCTGCGGGATCTGGGCTACGGCACGGGCCTGTACCGCACGCCGCCCTACTACGCGGTGAAGGTGCCGGTGTTCTCCTTTGAAAAGCTCTCCGACGCCAACTCCATCCTGGGCCCGGAGATGAAATCCACCGGCGAGGTGCTCGGCATCGGCAAGACCCTGGCGGAGGCCATGTTCAAGGGGCTGACCGCCGCGGGCTTCACCGTGCCCAGCCTCCACGCCCACAGCGGCGTGGGCGTGCTCATCAGCGTGGAGACGGGGGACTACCAGGAGATCATCTCCCTGGCAAAGCGCCTGTACGATCTGGGCCTGCGGCTCTACGCCACCAGCGGCACGGCGGCCGCCATCGCGGCCCTGGGCATCCCCGTTACCGCCGTGGCCAACGCCACGGAGAGCGGGCAGATCCATGAGCTGATGGAGAAAGGGGAGCTGTGCTATATCATCTATACCGGCGCGGTGAAGGACGCCACCATGGGGGACTATATCGCCCTGCACCGGCGGGCCATGCAGCTGGGCATCCCCTGCCTGACCTCCCTGGACACGGCCAACGCTCTGGCGGACATCATCGCAAGCCGCTTCAACCAGTCCAACACGGAGCTGGTGGACATCAACGCCATGCGGCTCTGGCGGCAGAGCATCCACTTCACCAAGATGCAGGACTGCGGCAACGACTATATCTTCATCGAGAACTTCGACGGCGGCATCACCTGCCCGGAGTCCCTCTGCGTCAGCCTCTGCGCGCCCCACTACGGCATCGGCGGCGACGGCATCGTGCTCATCGAGAAGTCCGCCGCGGCGGATGTGCGCATGCGCAGCTTCAACCGGGACGGCAGTGAGGGGAAGATGGCGGGCAACAACATCCGCTGCGTGGCCAAGTACATGTACGACAAGGGCTATGTGCGCAGCGACAACCTGAGCGTGGAGACCGGCAGCGGCGTCAAGCACCTGAAGCTGTTTTGCCGGGACGGCAAGGTCAGCTCCGTATCGGTGGATATGGGGAAGGCCATGCTGGATGCCGCTCAGATCCCGGTGCTGACGGAGAAGCCCCGGATGATCGACAGCCCCGTGGAGATCGGCGGCAAGCCCTACCGGGTCACCTGTGTGTCTGTGGGCAATCCCCACTGCGTGGTCTTCTGTGACGCCATCGACAGCCTGGATCTGGAGCGGATCGGCCCGGATTTCGAGTACGCCGACCTGTTCCCCGAGCGGGTGAATACAGAGTTCGTGCGGGTGGTCAACCGCAACAACCTGCGCATGCGGGTGTGGGAGCGGGGCAGCGGCGAGACCCTGGCCTGCGGCACCGGCGCCTGCGCGGCGGTGATCGCCGCGGTGGAGAACGGTTACTGCGACAAAGGCAGCGACGTGAAAGTCTCTCTGCTGGGCGGCGAGCTGACCGTCAACTACACCGATGAGCGGGTGCTGCTGACCGGCGGCGCCACCAAGGTCTACGAAGGCAGCTTCGAATATTGATGCATCAAAAAAAGCCCTGACGGGAAACCCGTCAGGGCATGATCGTTACAGGACTTATTCGCAGGCCAGGCGCAGCATGCGCAGGGACTCCGCCGCCTGCTCCGGGTCGAAGCTGTTGGGCTCGACGCTCAGCGTGCCCTCATAGCCCGCGGCCCGCAGGGCGGCCATGATCTCCCGGTAGTGGTCCAGCTCGTCCATCAGCGGGAAGCCCCGCTCCAGGTTTGGCCCGCAGCTGCTCACGTGGGTATGCAGCAGGCGGGGCGCGGCCAGGGCCACCCGGTCCAGACCCTCGCCCATGACCTGCATATGATAGAAGTCCAGCACCAGACCCACGTCGTCCAGACGCGCGGCCTGCAGGTAGATAAAGGCCTCCTCCACGGTGTTGAGATAGTTGCAGCACTTGTCGTGGAGCGCCTCCAGCACCAGGCGGATGCCCCGATGCTCCGCGATCAGCGCGGCCAGCACCAGGAATTCCCGCATCTGGGTATTGGCCACCGCGCGTGGATAGTCTTCGGGCAGGATCCGTGCTTTGGGCGCGCCGATGCCCAGAGTCTTCACACCCAGGCGGCCGGCCCGGGCGCACAGGGGCAGCAGGTAATCGCCCAGTTCCTCCAGAGAGAAGGCCGGACCGATCAGCGCGGGCGTGCCGGAGCTGAAGCTGTTGAGCCCCAGGCAGGGCAGCTGCGCCTGGCCGGCGGCAAGGAGCAGAGCTTCAAATTCGTCCTCGCTCATGGCGGCCAGCGCTGCGGCGGAGAATTCAAAATAGTCAAAGCCGGCGTCGCGCACCCTGGCGACGTCTTCCGTATTTTTGATGCAGCAGCCGAATTGCATATTGCCCCTCCCGTTTATTCGTTTCCGGTTCCAGAGTAAAGCCTGCGGGAAAAAATGTCAACGAAAAATCTTGTGTTGGCCTTGGTCGAGAGGGACACAGATGGTATAATGGCAGAAAGAAACGGGAAAGCCGGACGGCGGGGAGGGCCTATGTTGTATATCGGTTGTATCGCAGATGATTTTACCGGCGCGGGAGACGCGGCCTCCTTTCTGCGAAAAGGTGGCCTGAAGACTGTTTATATCAGCGGCGAGCGTCTCCGGGACTACAGCCCGGCGGAGGACGCGGAGGCCGTCGTGATCGCCCTCAAATGCCGTTCCATCCCGGCGGGGGAGGCTGTGGAGCAGACCACGGAAGCCTGCCGGTGGCTGCTGGCGCGGGGGGCGCGGCATATCTATTACAAGTACTGCTCCACCTTCGACTCCACCCCGGCGGGGAATATCGGCCCGGTGACCGACGCCCTGATGCAACTCTGCGGCACAGCGTACACGGTCCTGTGCCCGGCCCTGCCCGTGAACGGGCGGACGGTACGGGACGGGGTCCTGTACGTGAACGGCGTGCCCCTGGCGGAGAGCCCCATGCGTTTTCATCCGCTCAATCCCATGACCCAGTCGGAGATCCCGAAGCTGATGGCTGCCCAGAGCCGCTGGCCCAGCTATGTCCTGCGCCTGGCTGATCTGCACGGACCGCGGGAATCCCTGGAAGAAAAACTCGCCGCCTGGCGCGGAGAGAGCAGGTGTTTCACGCTGGCGGCGGATTACTGCGAAGACCGGGATGGAGAGCGGATCGCGGCGCTGTTCGGAGGCCTGCCCCTGCTCACCGGCGGCTCCGGCCTGCTGGAGCACCTGGGCCGCGTATATAAGCCGCAGACCGAAGCGGGGGAGCGGGAGGACGCGCCGCTGGTCAGAGACGGCGCCCGGCTGCTGCTGGCGGGCAGCTGCTCGGAGATGACGCGAAAGCAGATCCAACGCTATGTGGAGGCGGGCGGGACCGCCGTCAAGGTGGAGCCTCTGCAGCTGCTGGACGGACGGCAGACCGTGGAGGGGCTGTGCGCACGGATCGACCGGGCGGGGGAGGACCTGCTGTTCTATTCCTCCGACACCGCCGAACAGGTGGCCGCGAATCAAAAACGGGGCGCGGAGCGGATCTCCGCCCTGCTGGAAAACACCATGGGGCAGCTGGCCGCATATGCCGCCCGGCAGGGCTATACCCGCATCGTGGTGGCGGGCGGGGAGACCTCCGGCCGGGTGATGCAGGCCCTGGGCTTCGACGTCTTTGAGATCCTGGAGGACGCGGCGCCCGGGGTGCCCCGAATGGTGCCGGTGGAAAAGAGGGCGTTGAGTCTGGTGCTGAAGTCCGGCAATTTCGGGGACGAGTGCTTTTTCCTGACAGCCCTGAACGGATAAGCAAAAAGCAAGCCGCCGGCTTGCTTTTTTGCCGCATATCATGTACAATACCCAGGCTTATACGACGAGGTGCATGATGGTTCTGAGAAAATTTATCGGGGACCGGGCTTTCTATCGAAAGCTGTTCGCGGTCATGATCCCGATCCTGATCCAAAATGTCATAACGAATTTTGTGAGCCTGCTGGACAACGTGATGGTGGGCCAGGTGGGCACGGAGTCCATGTCCGGCGTGGCCATCGTCAACCAGCTGCTGTTCGTTTTCAACGTGTGTATTTTCGGCGGCCTGTCCGGCGCGGGCATCCTGACCGCTCAATTTCACGGCAAGAACGACGTGGACGGCGTCCGGTACACGGTGCGGATGAAGCTGTGGATCGGCCTGGTGACGGTGCTGGTCTTCGGCACGATCCTTCTGCTGCGCGGCGCAGAGCTGATCCAGCTGTTTCTCCATCCCGGGGAAGAGGATCTGGACCTGGCAGCCACGCTGCAATATGGCCGAAGCTACCTGGCGGTGATGCTGCTGCAGCTGCCTCCCTTTGCGCTCAGCCAAATCTACGCCAGCACCCTGCGTGAGACGGGGGAGACCGTTCTGCCCATGAAGGCCGGGATCATCGCGGTGTTTGTGAACCTGACCTTCAACTACATCCTGATCTTCGGCAAGCTGGGGGCCCCGGCCCTGGGCGTGGTGGGCGCGGCGGCGGCCACGGTGCTGTCCCGCTTCGTGGAGTGCGCCATCGTGATGATCTGGACCCACCGGCACGCCGCCCGCTGCCGCTGGAGCGCAGGGGCCCTGCGCTCCCTGCTGATCCCTCGGGGCTTGGCCTGGAAGATCGTGGGCCTGGGCACGCCGCTGCTGATCAACGAGCTGCTCTGGTCCGGCGGTATGACCACCCTGGAGCAGTGCTATTCCATGCGCGGCCTGGAAGTGGTCTCCGCCATGAACATCAACAACACCGTCTCCAATCTGTTCTTCTGCGCTTTCCTTGCCATGGGCAATGCTACGGCCATTATCGTGGGTCAACTGATGGGCGCGGGCGAGCTGGAGCGGGCCGTGGACGAGGACCGGAAGCTGATCGCCTTTTCCGTGACGCTGTGTACCGCGGTGGGCCTTGTGATGGCGCTGCTGGCGCCGCTGGTACCGAGGCTTTACAACACCACGCCGCTGGTCAGGCATCTGGCGGTACAGCTGATCCTGGTCAGCGCGGTCATGATGCCGGTCAACGCCTTTACCAACAGCTGCTATTTCACCCTGCGTTCCGGCGGCAAGACCCTGATCACCTTCGTATTCGACAGCCTGTACGTGTGGACACTGAGCATCCCGGCGGCTTTCATCCTGTCCCGTTATACCGCTGTACCCATCGTGCCCATGTATCTGCTGGTCTACCTGCTGGATCTGGTCAAATGTGGGATCGGCTATATCATGGTAAAAAAGCGGACCTGGGTGGTCAACCTGGTGGAATCATAAAAAGACGCGCCCGGCGCGTCTTTTTTTCTGCCCGCTACACCTGCAGCCGCCGCAGCATTTCCCGGCGCAGGCGCTCGATGATGCGCTTTTCCAGGCGGCTGATATAACTCTGGGAGATGCCCATCCGCTCCGCCACCTCTTTTTGCGTGTACTCCCGCCCGCCGGGCAGACCGAAGCGCAGGAGGATGATGTTCTGCTCCCGCTGGCTCAGGGTGCCGATGGCCTCCATGAGCAGCTGCTTGTCTGCGTCGTCCTCCAGGGGCCGGGACACCTCATCCTCGTCGGTGCCGAGGATGTCCGACAGCAGCAGCTCATTGCCGTCCCAGTCGGTGTTCAGCGGCTCGTCAAAGCTGACCTCCGCCCGTTGGGAACCGATCTTGCGCAGATACATAAGGATTTCGTTTTCAATGCAGCGGGAGGCGTAGGTGGCCAGCTTGATGTTCTTGCCCGCCTGGAAAGTGTTCACCGCCTTGATGAGGCCGATGGTGCCGATGGAGATGAGATCCTCAATGTTGACCCCGGTGTTCTCAAAGCGCTTGGCGATGTAGACCACAAGGCGCAGATTGTGTTCGATCAGCAGGCT
>Ga0310695_10009995_pt1 | contig 14051 bp, 9 predicted proteins | sample RumenRJG_04DNA_FD_203882 | JGI IMG/M metagenome (GOLD analysis project Ga0310695, IMG submission 203882) | Bovine rumen microbial communities from Lethbridge, Alberta, Canada - RJG_04 (v2) (version 2) | ecosystem: Host-associated > Mammals > Digestive system > Stomach > Rumen | place: Canada... | reverse complement strand
ACTCCGCAGTATCAGAATATAAAGCCGTATCTGCGCTCTGCCAGTTGTTGTAAACTTTTTTGATCTCCGCTATCTGTGTGTCTGTCAGAACGGTCTTTTTCTTCTTCTTGTTCTTATCAATAACGATCTCTTCAATGTTTTCATTCCACCTGCGAAGATCCATAAACAGTATCTCGCCCGTTCTTTCCCTGACCTGCCTGCCGTTGACTTCACCGCTGTGCTTGTTCATGTTGATTATCCACAAAGTAACGGAAATATCCGTTGTATAGAACATATCACGGGGCAATACAATGATAGCTTCTACATAATCCTTTTCAAGTATCTCTTTGCGGATCGAATACTCGGTATCACCTGCATTGAGCGCACCGTTCGCAAGCAGGAAGCCTGCTATACCGTGATTGACATCAAGCTTTGAAAGCATATGCAGTATCCACGCATAATTGGCATTGGCAACAGGCGGCATAACGCTGTATCCTCTGAAACGAGGATCATCCGTCAGCTCGTCCTCGCCTCTCCAGCCCTTAAGGTTGAACGGAGGATTTGCCATTATGAAATCAACTTTTTTATCCTTGTGCAGATCTTCGGTAAACGTAGAGGCATTCTTTTCTCCGAGACGATGGGCAATACCCCTTATCGCAAGATTCATTTTACAAAGCCGCCATGTATCAGGATTGCTCTCCTGTCCGATAATCGAAACATTGTCACGTTTTCCGTTATGCTTATCAACAAACTTCATAGACTGCACAAACATTCCGCCGCTGCCGCAGCAGGGATCATATACCACTCCGCTGTATGGCTCTATCATTTCAGCGATCAGCTTTACTACACAGGCAGGAGTGTAGAATTCACCGTCTTCCTTTGTCCCTGCAGCAGCGTATGCCTGAAGAAAATACTCATACACTCTGCCGATAAGGTCTTCTTCCTGAAAACGCTTTTGGTCGATCTGGTTTACCTGATCTATAAGGTCCTTTATTTTCGATTTATCGGCACCAAGAGTAGCAAACAAATTCAGAGGTAAAGCGCCTTTTAAAGACTTATTGCTTTCCTCTATGTCAGCCATAGCCTGATCTATGATAACAGCAATATCATTTGCAGACGCATTTTTTACAATATATGACCACCGGGCATTCTCTTTAAGATAAAAAACATTTGCCGCATTATAGAACGATACTTTTTCGAGAAATATCGGCACATTACCATACTCGTCAATGATCTCCTGTCTGCGTTTTTCAAATTTATCTCCGGCAAATTTCAGAAACACCAATCCGATAACTGCGTCCCTGTTTTTTTCAGTACTTCCTACCCCTCTGAGAGCTACACGACAATTCCATAATACCGTTTCCAATGTTACTTCTTTTTCCTTTTTTACTGCTTTAGCCATTTTCATTTCCTCACTTCGATAAAAAAGTATAGCAAAAATATATATACATAGTAATCTTATCACATTCTACATAATTTTACAAGCTGTGTATCTTTATTTCTATATAATTTGTACAATAAAATGTACCATCTTTTAATACAGTACACCAATGATTCGTACCCCTTTCTTTTTCGCCTTCTCCCTGAACTTCGCACCCCCTACCAACTCAACAAAATCGAACAGGAAGTAAAATAGCAGGAACATCAAACTTTAACCTGATGGGCAATAATTATAACCGGATTCAAAAAATATAGCGAATAAAGAATAGTATCAACTTAAATGTCCGTCTAATCTGATACTGTAAAATTCCCTCCAAACATACCGTTCAGAGGGAATTTTTGATACTATTCGTGATGACGTTTATTTTGATACTGTTTTGCTGCCGAAAATTCTGATTTTCATATAGTCTTTTCTTCTCGGTTGTGGTATAATATTGAAAACTTGCACCAATAATAGCAAAACTTTTCAATGAGGTGGTTTTTATGGAGATAAAAAGAGACAGATACCTGCAGCAGCTTATTGATTATATGTGGGACGGTCAGATCAAGGTGATAACGGGCATCAGACGCTGCGGAAAGTCATTTTTGATGAATACCCTGTTCAGAAAATACCTGATGGAGCAGGGAATTGAGCAGGATCATATAATATCCGTTGAGCTTGATCTCACAAGGGATATAAAATATCGTGACCCGCTGGCTTTGGCTGAATACGTCAGAAGCAGAGTTGAGGGGCAGAGCGGACAGTTCTATCTTTTTGTCGATGAGATACAGATGTCGGACAGCGTAAAAAATCCGTATAATCCGGAAGGTAAGCGGATCACATTCTATGATGCACTGAATGACCTGCGTTCTCTCCAAAATCTTGATATATACGTTACGGGAAGCAATTCAAAGATGCTGTCAAGGGATATACTGACGGAGTTCCGCGGGCGCAGCGATGAGATACAGGTGCATCCTCTGAGTTTTTCGGAGTTTTATTCTGCCGTTGGCGGAGATAAAGAGGAAGCCTTTGAAAGCTATGCCTTTTACGGCGGTATGCCCCTTATCCTTTCGCGTCCTAACGATACGGCAAAGGCACATTATTTACAGTCGCTTTTTTCTGAGGTGTATATCAAGGACATTGTAGAGCGCAAGAAGATAATAAGAAAGGATATACTCGGGCTGCTGATAGATCTGCTGTGCTCGTCTGTCGGATCGCTGACCAATCCGAAGAAAATATCCGATACGCTGAATTCTAAAACAGGCGAGAGCATTTCAGTAAATACCATCGCTTCCTATACGGATCATCTTCAGGACGCTTTTCTTTTCAAAGAAAGCAAAAGGTTTGACGTAAAAGGTCGGAAGTATTTTGAATATCCGTATAAGTATTACTGCGAGGACATCGGACTGAGGAATGCCCGCATCGGCTTCCGACAGCAGGAAATGACACATATAATGGAGAATATCATTTTCAATGAGCTGATCGTCAGAGGTTTTTCGGTAGATATCGGCGTTGTTTATTCCAACGAGCTGAATAGCAACGGCAGCTATTCCAAGGTCACAAGAGAAATAGACTTCATTGCCACAAAAGGAAATCGTATGCTGTATATACAGTCAGCCTTCGCCTTGCCGGACGAGGCAAAAGCGGAACAGGAGCTGAAGCCGTTTTCTCTTACAAATGATTCCTTTCCGAAGGTCATTATCCGGAAGGACATTCGCAGCCGTTGGTATAACGAAAGCGGTGTTCTGAATGTCGGCTTGATCGATTTTCTTTTGGATCAGAATTTTTGAGGTACCGAACAGAGTAGTGTGTCGACTGGCATATTTTGGCATGAAATTATGATATGATAAATTTATAGGGTACATTTTGATATTATTGTAAATCAAAATGTACCCTATAAATTTTGAAAAGCGTGTTATATGCCATTTTTTCTCCCGAATAATTTTGAAAATATACTTTATTTCTGCTTTGGATTCAAGTGCGGGCGTCTGTACAACCGTATCAGTGAATCATCCCCCATATGATTCATGACTTTGTTTGCATCTGCATTTATATCTCTGTCGTGATGCTGTTCTATTCTTCATCTTGTAACAAATCATTCTTCTTCATCGTCAAATTCGTCAATAATAGAAGTTGATTCGTATTCGGCAATGTCGTATGTGGGTTTATATCCTATAACCCGCTCCTTATCCTGCTGTTCTTTTCTTTGCCTGTCAGCATCGCTGCAAATTATCTGATAGAAATAGCTGAAACGATTACGGATCTTCCTCTTTTTCTCAATCTCAAGTAATTTAAGATATGTCTGCTCAAAATATACTTTCATAGTCTTATCGTGTATAAATGTCTTTGCAAATTTATAAGCTGAATTTATATTCTCACGAGTGAACTCATAATTACATACCTTATGCAGCTGAGAGATAATGTCCGTCTCGACAATTGATGATTGTTCTGGTCTATACTCACTTTGATCAGGGAACTGAGGAACGTTCGGCAGCCTATCGAGGGACAGTTGACCGTCTATATGTTTCTCTGCGAGGTAGATAAACTTGATTTTTGTCACTCTGCGCCCACGCTTTACGGCTTCATAAGCAAAGTGACAATCCGTTTTCTTGTTAATTTCTTTTACAGCAGGGTCAAGTACAGCCCTTTTAAACTCCTTGAACACTTGATAAGATGCTTGCTCTTTGCAGTCCAGGACACTGTTTCTTAGTTCGTCAAGCGATAATTCCCATTCGCCCCGATAGCGATTATGCAGAACATAGATATACAGCAGATAGCTTGATTTATGGGTCAAATGGACTACATTTTCAAGCGCATACTTGAAGTAATGATACTTGCCAATGCAGAAAAATAAGTCTTTTGCTTGTGGGGAACAGCTTAGTTCGATAATAGGCACACCGCAATCGTCCAAGTGATAATATGCAGCAGTAAACAGAACAAATTTCAGAAACGATTTATCTGGCATTTCAAGGGTTACAATTTTCCCAAGCAAGCCCTCAGCGTGCTTTTTCAGAACCTCAGCGTTGATTTTTGATATTCCCATAAGCTCCTCGTATTCCTCTTTGGTGAAAATAACCGTTGTTCGGCTATCATCGGCTGCATTGATGCGGCTGATATAGGTATCAAGTACTTTCAATTCTCCCAAAGAGAAAGGGACTGACCGCATAAGTACAAGGGGATCAGACTTTTGAACCCAGTATTTCTGGTCAAGATTTCCCTTTATTTCTTCGTCTTTTCCTTTTAAGCGAGCCATATAAACCACCACCAAGCCCATTATAACATAAAGGTGTAATTCTCGTCAAGGCTTTTACACCTTTGAGGAACGATCTTTACACCTTTGAGGAACGATCTTTACACCTTTGAGGAACGATCTTTACACCTTTGAGGAACGATCTTTACACCTTTGAGGAACGATCTTTACACCTTAAAGTCTGGAAACACTGATAAATACAGGACTTTTTGACAGCCGTTATCAAGTCTTCTATCAAGAATATTATCAAGTATATTATCAGGTCTTCATTATCAAGGAACACAAACCGAAAGTCTGAAACTGAAAACATCAATAAACACAGGACTTTTTGACAGTCGTTATCAAGAACATTTCAACCTCGAAGCTGTCAACACTTCTCTTTGATCCGAGGCGATCTGGAAGATATGCTACTAAAAACAGACTGACGGCGTCAGAAACAGCCCTACAAGCCTCTGTACAGCATTCAAAATTAAGCAGTGTACTTATACGTCTAAAACACAAATACCGCCGTGAGCGCCCTCAGAAACGCTTAGAGCGGTATTGTAGAGATACGAGCATTTGCTGCGTTTGTTTTAAGATTTTTCAGGAAGTAAGTTTCATCGTCTTGCTCTTGAATTTCTTTGAAAGAATTATTGCGACTGCTTATTCTTTCGATAAAAACCTAAAAACGACCTTGTAAACGATTGAGCCTCCGTCTGAGCTTCGTCACGTTCCTTCTGAAGCCTTTCAATCATTCTCTGATCATCTTCTGATTTTTTTCGGAGCTTATCAGTTTCCTCCCTGATAGTTTCCATCTCATGTGATAGACCATCAGATTCTCTTTTGATCTCCGTGATTTGACTCTCAGCTTCCTTTAGTTTCTCTTCCTTCGCTTTGTTATCTTCCAGAAGAGCTGTATACCTTACATGAGCTTCAAGATTCTTTTTCACTTCGTCTTGAAGTTCAATGATCCGATCCTTTTCCTTCAACAACTCGTTTTGAGCCGTCATCAACTGAACCCGTAATGTCTCGACTTGACTCTTCAAAAACTCAATTGTTTCATCTTTTTCCTGACTGAGAAGGATGACCGGATTTTCTTTCCGTCGCTTCGTTAGAAATTCAACAGCCCACTCATCGAGATATTGTGTTCGCCCGTTCCTGATTATATGATCTTTCAAATCTTCACCATAACTGACGATTTGCTTTCTGACCGCTTCATAAGTTACATTTTGACTCTCTGCAAATTGTTTAATCGTCATCAATCCCACTGTCTTATCCCCTTTTTTTAAAACAACTTCCATTGTGCAATGATTGCGCAACGTTGTTTTTTCTTGTAATCCTGTTGTTTTCAGGATATGCAATTTTCGTTGTACAAACCCTCGCACTACGTTGTATTATAATCTGATTTCCTCAAAAAGTCAATTAAGGTAAAAATATCGAGTGTTATCAAGTCTATCAAGAGGCGTATCTAATCCGACACTTTCAACGCTTTTCTTTGATGGACAGATATACACTATCTTCTTCTTTTCCTCCTCAAAGCCGTGTCTATTCTGCTTTGGTCATCTTCTTTGAAGGCTATGTTGTATTGTTCGTTCTGATCCTTGCCGTCTGTATTCTTACTGAATACGGCAAATTTGTCTTCGCCTACACTTTCAGCAAGCTGCTCCACTTGATCTTTGGACAATGCACGGTACTTCATTTTCTGACTGCGGATCAGAGCTTCGGCTTTCAGTAGCTTATTAGGCGTTCTGTAAAAGCTCATCTTTTGTTCAACTACTTTGCAGAGCCTGCTGCTGATGACTACTCAATAACAATAGGCGGGGATGAGTGGGAAGCTGTCAATTCTGAGTATGGGAATAAAGCGGCAGCCAAAACAAAGCAAGCCAAAAAGAGCAACCCATAAACAAATGCAGGCGACAGCTTTACAGCAAAATAAGAGAGTATCTGACATCGGCAGGCTTTAATGCTTGCCGATGTTTCGTCTTATGATCCGGAGAGTGCAGCTGCCGATCAGAGCAGGAGTAGCCACGGGGCATTTTTGTATTGGTGAGCAATAGCGATTTGTTTTCACTGACAAGCGATTTTGTACGTACAATGTATATACAAAATCTTAGCTTGCGTACTTCCCAAAAGTACCGCTAACTCCTTGATGCAGTCACAAGAAAAGTGAGAGCCTGTAAAAGGAGAAAAAGCACTATTCTTTTACAGGGCATAACAGCACCGACAGCAGCAGAGATCAGAGCCAAAAACGGAAGCAACAGGCTTATAGCTCTGCAATGCCCCTGAGAGCGTCATACGAGCCCGTACAGCGATCTAATTCCTTGAAGGGTATAATTACCCTCTTTGATTTATAACGCTGTGTAGGAGCTTATAGGGTGCTTCTGAGCGATTTTATTTTTTGCCGGTGGTGTCAAAGTGAACGTTGGGGGTGTGATTGAATGGAAGCGCCCGAAAATCATCATTCTCCGGAGCCGTCGGAGAATACGGTCCTGAGCGTTTCTTGTTCAGGTAGGGAATTATATTGACTTGACATTTACCCTAAAAAAAGAGCAAAAAGTCCCCCGTTTCTAAATCGGGGGACAAGAATTGCAAGTCAGCCTTGCGGCTGACTTTTCCTTGTCTTACTGTTCCGTTTATGTTACCGACGGAGTACCCGCAGAAGAAGAAAAAACGGATTATGAGTTTTTCGGGTGAGAGAACATAGTCTATTGGATCGGCAACATATTGATGTGTTTTAATTTTTTTCAATTTCCTTGACGGCTGCCATTTTGTAATTTCTCAACTGCTGCGGTCAGCCTGTCGATCTTGTTTTCCAAGCTCTGAAACGAATGGTCATCGATGTTGTATACTTCGTCGAGTATCTGCTGTAAAAGTCCGATAACCTTTTCCAACTCCTCGCTGACTTTCATCAGCATCTCTTTACTGACGTATTTTGAAGTGTTAGCAGCAGCAGTGATCTGATTGATATTAACGCCGATCTTGTTTATCTCCGTGATGAGCCGCGGCATCTTTTTTGCAACGACAATTCTTTGATTTTGGGATAGCGTGATCAGATAGTTGGCTACGCTTTGGTTAGCAAGTTTCGCTTTTTCTTCAATCTCTTTCTTTTCTGTTGGTGATACTCTTATGAAGATTCTCTCTGTTTTATTTTCTGTCATATTTCAACCAACTCCATAATTTTTACTATTTTGCTTGCAAATGGGGTTCTGACGGGAGCGGTGGGAGCGGCGGATAACTGACCTCCTCAGGAGGTCGCAAGCATAGATTTTGCCCGCACAATGTGCGTACAAATCGCTTGGTGGTGAAATCCCCACACCCCCGAATGACTTATGCCAATCTCTGCCAATTTTCAAAATATCAGGCAAAATTTAAAAATCTCTCCGCTCACCATAAAAACGGAAATTAAAGATTTTCCGAAAATATTGATCTGAAAAAATTTCCGACTTATCAAGCAGACTCCAGAAATTTTTTTCAACGATGATGTCGTTCAGTTTTATCCTGTCGTCGGTATTTCTGAAAAAGTCTGCTCTTTCCTCATCGGATAGTCTTACTGTTTTTTCTCAGTTTTCGTTATCCTCACAGATTTTCTTGATAGCATCATATACCCAGTCCGTACTTTCTGTGGCTTCCTTCAGGGCTGCCGTTTTCTCTTCGGCTGTCAGTTTATCTGACGGTATTTCGATAACTTCTTGTGTTGCCTGCTCTTTGCCGATCGACTTCAAAGACTGTTACTCCTTTGCGATTTCTTTACCCTTGCAGAGCAGACAACTCACACTGAAGGCATTTACGCTGCTCTTGGGGGTGATCATATTCAGTATATCTTGCCTTTTACCATGGCTTCATTTTTCTTTATTGATCATTATACTTTTTGAAATTCTCGGCTTGTTCAAGAACCTTCTCAAAGACTTCTTCGTCCCATTCGGGCGGATAACCGTTCTTATACAATAAAACAGTCAGATCCATATTCAGCTTATTCTTTATATCATCACGGTTTGACCAGTCTGCAAATTGAGATTTATCGTCGATCAGCTCTTTGATCTTCTTAGCCAAGATAACGCATTTATCATCTGAGTATTCAAACTTGTGATCGTCACGAACCTTGACAAGAATATCAAAAAAGGCTTTTTCTTCGTATGTTATTCCCATCTTTTCAAATGATGATCTATCCTCGTTCAGATCATTCAGGATCTCAATAAGCTTATCTGACAAGTCATTCACAAAGTCTGATACTACCTCACTTGTAAAAACAAGCTTATCACGGCTATTATACTCATCGACAACCCTGCGAAGTCTTGCGTCAAATTCAATAGCCTTTACCTTATTGGTCTTTCCGTAAGCAGTTATCGCTTTTCGGACAAGTTTCAGAAGCGCATTGAACTGTGTGATCGGAAGCTTGACCTTTCGCAGTTCTGCCAAAAATTCTTCGCTGAACAGATCAACGGATTTATGTTCATCGACAATGTTTTCAATTCCTGTACAGGATATTGCATCACGAACCATATTTTCTACAACACGATTCATAGTTTCCGCATCGGGTACATTAATGACGGTTTGCTTGTAAATAATTGATCTTACCGCCATATAGAATTGAGCTTTTGAAGTTTCGATATCCGTAAGCTCTCCGGAAGGATAACAGATCAGATAAGCACTTTTCATTCTTCTGGACAAAGCCATAAAACGGAGCTGCATTTCCTTGCTTGTCTGTACATATTCGGCTGCTTCATTCAAGCAGTTCAGTCTTTCAAGGGGAGTACCCTTAAAGAAAGCTCTTGAATCAAAATTGCAAAGCAGATCATCGATCATTGAGAGATGGTTCCTGAATATTTCAAGCGAGATCTTCAACTCATCTACCGGATTATCTTCTTTCTTGCCAAACTGCTTAACGGCTTCCATCATATCTTGTTTAAATCCGATATAATCGACTACAAGCCCTTTATCCTTGCCTTCAAACACTCTGTTTACACGAGAAATAGTCTGGATAAGAGTATGCTTCTGGAGCGGCTTGTCGATATACATAACTGACAATGAAGGAACATCAAAACCCGTTACCCACATATCAACAACAATCGCTATCTTGAAATTGGAGTCATTATTCTTGAATTGCTTGTCAAGCATTTTTCTGTGTTCCTTATTGCCGCAGGTATCAAACAGATCCTTCGGATCATCCTTGCCCTGGGTTGCGACAAGATTTATCTTCGGCAATGGAACAAGTGCATCCAGCTTCTCCTGTTCAAGCTCTTCTTCATGCTCAGCTTTTTTAGGCCGCGCCCAATCCGGTCTCAGCTTCAATATACACTGCAAAAGGTCATATGCAATAGGTCTGTCGGAACATACTATCATTGCCTTCTGAACAACATCGGGTTTTTCAGCACAAATAGTCTCGTAATGCTCTACAATGTCCTTTGCCAGCTTTTTTATTCTGTCCGGGTGATGAAGTATTTTCTTCATCTTGCTCATTGCTCTTTTGCTGCGCTCGATCTGCTCTTCTGTTGATCCCAGTGCAGCACAATCCTGATAATATTTTTCTATCTCTTTTGCCTGTTCATCAGAAAGAAGAACACGAGCAAGACGAGGCTCATAAGCAATACGGACTGTGATATGATCGTCACAGGCTTCCTTCATGGTGTAGCGGTCAACCTCTTCGCCAAAAACAGCAAAGGTCGCATCTATCGGAGTACCTGAAAAAGCGCAGTAGGTCGCATTCGGGAAGCTGCATCTCAGATAATGCGCGAATCCATAAGTGGTATAAACTCCCGTTTCATCCTTTTCAAGCTTTGAACCTATTCCCACTTGTGTTCTGTGCGCCTCATCAGACATACAGATAATATTGTTTCTGCTTGAAAGAAGTCCTGTCTTTTCGCAGAATTTTTGTATTGTTGTAATATATACTCCTCCGCTCGGTCTGTCTCTGAGCGTATTCAGCAGATCGTCCCTGCTTTCAATACTGCGGACATCCTCCTCGTGAAGAAATTTTTTCGCTGTGACAAACAACCCGGAAGTCTGAGTATCAAGATCCTCACGGTCGGTTATGATAATAATAGTGGGATTATTAAAGGCTTCATTATCACGGAGGGCAATAAGTCGGGCAAGAAAAAGCATAGTATAAGTCTTGCCGCAGCCTGTTGTACCGAAATATGTACCGCCCTTTCCGTCTCCTGAAGGCTTCATATGGCGCCTTATGCTGCTCAGAAGCTTATTTGCTGCAAAGAACTGCGGATAACGGCAGACTATCGCCTCGCTTTTTTTGCTGTCATCGGGATAGAATACAAAATCACGCAGAACGGCGATAAGTCTGTCCTTCGCAAATGCCCCCTTAAGCATCGTAAAGAGTGAGCTTATACCATTGCTGACTTTTTCATCATCGTTTACCTTATTCCACGAATAATAGTATTCATAGGGTGTAAAAATGCTGCCCATACGGGTATTTGCGCCATCGCTGATAACTGACAGCATACAATAACGCATCAGCTTCGGAATATCACGGCAGTAACGAATAGTGATCTGTTTCCATGCATCAAAAACAGTGGTGTCCTCTTTGACGGCAGATTTGAATTCAAATATTGCAACAGGGATACCGTTGACAAACACAAGCAGATCCGGTATTCTCAGTCTGTCGCCCTGAACCTGATACTGATTGACCACCTTAAAGCTATTCCTTAAAGGTTCATCATAGTTGATATAATCTATATGCAAGGCAACCTTTGAGGGATCGTCACGCACGAGATCAAAGCCCTCATTGAGCAGTCTGTATGTCTCACGGTTTCCGATATAAAGAGGAGAAGCATTGATAAGATTAAGGCGGTTAATGATCTTTTTTATTTCGACCTCGCTCAGAGCTTCACCTGCATATCGGTCACGAAGATAGGCTGTCAGCTCGTCAATAAGCAGAATATCCTCATATTTTCTATGCAGCATATCGCCATGCACATAGTCATAGCTCTGCTTCTGGAACAGCTCAATTATTGCCTGTTCCAGATCGGCTTCGGTAAAGTTGCCGTTGATAAAATTAGCTTGCATTTCTGACACCTCTTTTACAATAATGTTTTACGGTTGAGTGCTATTAATCCTTTCTGTGTATTCCTCAATTAAATATGTATCAAGTGCGGCAGCAAGGTTTACAGCCAATTTTGCCATAGGCTTTGAAATAACAACCGACTTTGCCCCTGCGCCGTGGTCAGCTCCTGAATTATTACGCACATAAGGCAGAGACATCATTACTTTTTCTCTAAATCCTTCTTTGGTCATGGTATCTGGGACGGATAATAACTGATTCATATACTGAGTAGTCAATTTGTCTGCGTTTCCTCTATCTTCGCTAAGAATGACTTTCAAAATGCTCTCATAGCTCTTTCCAGCATTGTTGATTGCTGATTGATAATCTCCTTTGTCAAAATGCTCTATTGCATCAGAAAGCTCTGTAAAAGCTGATTGAAACTTCGGTTCAGCATCTTTCAATTCCTTCATAGCCGCAAGGGTTTTTGCTCGTAAATCACATTCAAACTGTTTTGAATCAATTTTAATCATTCTTCCATCGAGTATTCGCCACGGCAAATCTTTTTCATAAAAAAACTTGTTTATTTCTTGAGAAAACTCCATTTTTTCATCAATGTATTCTTGTGAAAAGGGATCATCTTCATAAGAATATAATAAACCAAATTGCAATTCAATTACTGAGAAGATATGTGCCACAGGTTGAGCTAAAAGACATTTTTCATATGTTATGGTGAAATCGTTTTTAAGATATGATATACCCATAATGTCATTAAACTTTTCACACGCACAACAGAAAGCATCTGTTTTCTTTATATCACCACAATCATATCTGTTATTTCGATATTCTAAAGGCTGACTAAAGCTTTTCATTAATTCAATAAGTTTTTCTTTAAGCCTAAAATTCCATTCTCCACAAATATCATCATGTATTATATGATCAGTTCCTTGATAAATAAAATCAGCATATCTTTTCGCAAAAATCATTTCTATTCTCCTTCCTCCAACGATCCCTTTATCAGCACAGGGCAAATTTTCTTTATCTGTTCTTTCAGTCGTTCGTTTATTTTTCTTCTGAGCGTATATGCTTGATAAATACTAACTAATGCGCTTTGTTCTTCTTTTGTCGGTACGGGGATTTCTATTTCAAAAAAGCGTTTTTTCTCCATTCCGCTTCTCACATTTGTATCACACATAAACCACGCAAATCTATCGGTTTCTGTTCTTGAAAGCCAAATAAGCAAGAATTCAGGTATTATTGATCCTTTTTTTACATTGAATACTATGTAGGCAGGAGAAACAATGATAGGCTCATCTTTGGAATTAAGTGCCACAGGAACAGCTACATCTCTACCAACATGCATTAAATTACACGCAAATTGATTTTGTTGAACAAGTTTATACTTTGACAAGTCTGCTCCATTTGCAACAGAGGGCATAAAGAGTTTATCTTTATTAACACCATTAACAGATTGTATTATATTATCTTTATTTCGTTCATCTGATTCAATTATTAGCTCTCCAAGCGGAATTATTTTCGTTCCTTTCTTGAAACGCTCCAGTAGTGCATCTATTGTCAGCTTCAAATCCTCCAACCCACGCTCATAGCAGCGCTGATTTTCAAGCATAGCATTGTAGATATTGACATACTTCTGCTGTACGCTAATTGACGGCAGTAATACTTCCATTTCACATAATGCGTCCCAGGTAAATACTTCCGTTGAACTACCCCACGAACGATAACAAGCTTCTCTATCCCATTCAGTACGATTAAAGTGGAAGAAAAGGTATTTGGATAAAACCTTATCGCACATACTATCTTTTATTCTGAATGAGATATTATTCCAACTAATAATGAATGTACTGTCCGTATCATTATAGCCAAAACCTATTTTCTTTCCATGAGTACGGGGATTGAAAACAAATTCGCCTGGGTGAACTATAAGGAACCTGCTAAGGTCGGTATTGCTTACATCAGCTTTTGTCGGAATTATCTCCTTTGTAATAGTCATTCCTCGCACATCATCGGCATTATACTTATTTTCACTATTTATTTCTGTTGTCAGCTCTAATAAATCACCCAAATAATACTTAGTCAATGCCATATCCAATCCCCCTGAATGCCTCTTCAAGCATCTTCTGCGACTGCTTCTCCGCTTTGAGAATATCACGCATCTCTGCCTGAATACGAGACATTTCCGCTTCATAGTCGATATCTAAATCATGGTCGATGAATTCTATATATTTGCTCGGCGCAAGTGAATAATTCTTTTTGCGGATCTCGTCGATCTTTACCGAACGGCAAAACTCCGCAGTATCAGAATATAAAGCCGTATCTGCGCTCTGCCAGTTGTTGTAAACTTTTTTGATCTCCGCTATCTGTGTGTCTGTCAGAACGGTCTTTTTCTTCTTCTTGTTCTTATCAATAACGAT
>Ga0310695_10009994_pt1 | contig 14052 bp, 14 predicted proteins | sample RumenRJG_04DNA_FD_203882 | JGI IMG/M metagenome (GOLD analysis project Ga0310695, IMG submission 203882) | Bovine rumen microbial communities from Lethbridge, Alberta, Canada - RJG_04 (v2) (version 2) | ecosystem: Host-associated > Mammals > Digestive system > Stomach > Rumen | place: Canada... | reverse complement strand
GGAAAAATAACTGTTTTTACCCTTATGGGAATGATCATACTTCTGGCTGCTTCCGCACTGGCCGGGTTCTTCCTTATGTTCCGCGGTTCAGAGATCACTGTAGTGCCTGATGTGAACGGCATGCAGCTGGAGGAGGCCCTTATTGCCATCCAGGACAAGGGGCTTACATCCAAGATACAGCTCCGGTATTCCCAGGATCCGGGAGACAAGGGAAAAATTCTTGACCAGCAGCCTTCCCCTGGCTCTATCCGCAGAGCCGGAAAAGCAGTGACACTAAGCGTAAGCAGGGGTGCAGTAATCGACAAGATAGGCGATTACACCGGCTGGAACCTGCAAGATCTCAAGACCCATTTCATGACACTATTCTCAACCTACGGCACATTCATAACTATCAAGGAACCTGTAATAACCGTATACAGCAATGAGCCCAGAGGCACCATAATCCAGCAGAAACCGCTGCCGGGAACACCGGTGACCAGCTATACACAGCTTGAGCTTATTGTGAGTCAGGGACCGGAAGATGCAGTGATCACCACCCCGACTTTCAAGAATATGAACTTCCAGGAAGCCCTGCTCCAGGTGACAGGTATGAATATGCCTTTTGCCTTCAGCTTCAGGGAGAGGATGGGAGCCGAGAAGCCTGGTACAGTAGTGGCACAGACACCGGAGGCCGAGGCTGTAGTAAAACGGGGTACCATGATGCAGCTTCAGATAGTGCCGCCGGCACCGGAAAAGGGGAAAGTGTTCGGCCTTCTGGAACGCTCATTGCCTGATTATCCGGTTCCTATCACCCTTAAATTCCAGATTATAGATCCTGTCGGCAACAGAACCGAAGTATTCTCTACAAGAACAAAGGGAGGAGTAATAGCTATTCCGTACTTTGTTGCAGAGGATTCCATAATTATTCTGCTGGCCGATGATAAAGAGATTGTCAACTTCACTGTGAAAAAGGAGAATTAAAATGGCAGATTGCAACCACGACTGCTCACATTGCGCATCAAACTGCGAAGATCGGACAGAAAAACAGAGCTTCATCGAAAAGCCCCATGAACTTACACATATCAAAAAGATCATCGGAGTAGTCAGCGGCAAGGGAGGAGTAGGAAAATCCCTTATAACCTCTATCCTGGCTGTGATGATGAACAACAAGGGATATAAGACTGCGATTCTTGATGCAGATATCACAGGTCCTTCCATTCCAAAGGCTTTCGGAATCGAGGAGCACCCTAAGCAGGATGGAGATGCATTCCTTCCTGTAAAGAGCAAGACAGGAATAAGTGTGATGTCTGTGAACCTGCTCCTGGACAACCCTGGAGATCCTGTCATCTGGAGAGGCCCAGTTATTGCAGGTGCTGTAAAGCAGTTCTGGACCGAGGTAATCTGGGGTGACATTGACTATATGTTCATAGATATGCCTCCGGGAACAGGCGACGTAGCCCTCACAGTATTCCAGAGCATTCCTATTGACGGCATTGTCATTGTCACCTCACCCCAGCAGCTGGTGAGCATGATTGTGGAGAAGGCAGTGAACATGGCAAAGGCTATGAATATTCCTATCCTGGGTCTGGTTGAGAACATGAGCTATGTCAAGTGTCCTGACTGCGGCAAGGAGATAAAGATATTCGGCGAGAGCCACCTTGACGAGGTTGCAAAGAAGTTCGGTGTGACTGTGACAGACAGACTGCCGATGGCACCTGTTATTGCAACTGCCTGTGACCAGGGAATGGCTGAGTTCCTTGAGGGAAAGTACCTGCCAGAGAATATCAAGGCTATCGAGGCAATGCTTAAGTAAGCAACAGCTATGAAGGGATAAAAAAAGCTCCTCTGATTGAGGAGCTTTTTTGTTTTTTAGCAGGGGTAGGACTCGGACCTACGACCTCCGGGTTATGAGCCCGACGAGCTGCCAACTGCTCTACCCTGCGTCGATGTTCAACGATTATAACGGCACAATGGGGTTTTGTCAACAGTTATCGGAAAACTTAAATCACATAGTTGTCGGCTATATCGCCTTTTTTCATAAGATCAGCTATGGTTATACCGTCAAAGTAGTCGTTTATCAGGGTATAGAACTTCTTCCACATACCAAGGGTGCGGCAATCTGCCGCTCTGGCACATGGTGGCGCCCCCTGTGCCAGACAGGCTACCGGCGCCAGGTCTCCCTCGGTAAGTCTCAGCACATCCCCTACTCTGCATTCATCCGGGGCTTTCACCAGCCGGTAGCCCCCACCCTTGCCGTGAACCCCCTCTATAAGGCCGCTCTGGGTAAGGACCGGCACTATCCGCTCCAAATATTTAAGGGAAATATCCTGCCGGTCTGCCACATCCTTCATAGGAATGTAGCTGCCGTTTCTATGCTCTGCCAAATCTATAAGCACCCTCAGTGCATATCTGCCACGTGTGGAAATCATCATACCCTATAATACCACGGACTTGGTAGGTAAATCAAGATAATTATGCATAAATCACACCGCCGCCCAGCACAACATCACCATCATAAAGCACTGCTGCCTGCCCCGGAGTAACTGCACGCTGGCCTTGGTCAAACACTATCTCCACCGTGCCGTCTTCCTTTGGATAAGCCACTGCCTCCTGCTCCCTGCTCCTGTACCGGATCTTGGCTTTGCACCGGATCTCTTTCTCCGGAGCCTTGCCGGATATCCAATTGAAATCCCTGACCTGCACATTCTTGCTGAACAAGTCGCAGTCATGCCCCACCACCACTGTATTGTTTTCAGGGTGGATACTCACCACATATAGCGGCTCTGAAGCCGATATACCCAATCCACGCCTCTGGCCTATGGTATAGTTGATTATTCCCCTGTGGTGTCCTATGACATGGCCCTTGGTATCCAGAAAATCGCCTGGGACAGGCTCCTTCCCGGTGTGCTTTTCTATTATGGAAGCATAGTCGCCGTCAGGAACAAAGCAGATATCTTGACTGTCGGGTTTCTCTGCATTGCAGAATCCGTGTTCCGCCGCAATTTCACGCACCTGGCTCTTACATAGGCTACCCAGAGGAAAGGCAATATGGGCCAGCTGCTCCTGGTCAAGCATAAAGAGGACATAGCTCTGATCCTTGGATTCATCTGCACTTTTTTTAAGCAGATAAGAGCCATCTATGCATTCAATCTGAGCATAGTGGCCTGTGACCACATAACTGCACTGCAGTATCTGGGCCCGCTCAAAAAGTTTGGCAAACTTCATATAGCGGTTGCAGTCAATGCATGGATTGGGAGTCTTCCCCTCTTCATAGCACCGGATAAACTTTTCTATAACCTGTTTCCGGAAATCCCGGGTGAAGTTGAAGACAAAGTAGTCCATACCCAGGCTATATGCAATCCGGCGGGCATCCTCCACATCGGCCAAGGAGCAGCAGGTATGACTTTTAGGGATTCCAGCATCCTCGTTGTCGTATAAGTGCATGGTGCAGCCTATACACTCAAAGCCTTTCTCCTTCATCAGCAGAGCAGCAACACTGGAATCCACTCCCCCGCTCATAGCAATAAGAGCTTTCATTTTTCAGACTTCTCCGGCCGTTTTGCATCCCCCACATCCAGGGAGAACTCATACCCTGCATTACAGACCCTCCGCTGCAGACAGAACCTGCACTGGGCCGACTTTTCTCCTATGCATATCTTGTCGTCGTAGATTGCATATTTTTTCCGCACTCCCACCGGAGAAAGATTTGGCATAACCACATTTGCCCCGGCCTTGAGCCCCAGCTCCCTTCCCTCTGATTCCAAAGTTCCAAGAGCAGTGGTGGCGGGAATAAGGGCATATGGAAACATCAGGCGGAGCACTGCAATAAGGCGCAAAGTAAGCTCCACACTTCCGTTGGGGAAAGTGGCAAACGGGGTATCGTGCTGGGTGATGAACGGACCTATTCCGATCATATCAGGCTTAAGCTTCTGCAGGAATCTGATATCTGTTATAATGTTCTCCATTGTCTGATACGGGGAGCCTACCATAAAGCCCGAGCCCACCTGATAGCCTATCTCCTTAAGGGCAAAGAGGCATTTTTTTCTGTTATCAAGACTCATGGATGCTGGATGCAGTTTCCGGTAATGATCTTCATCTGCTGTCTCATGTCTGAGCAGGTAACGCCGGGCACCGGCATCAAAGAAAGCCTTATAGCTGTCATGGCTTTTCTCCCCTATGGAGAGGGTGATGGCACAATCAGGAAATACGGTATGGATTGCAGAGATGATTTCAACCATCACCTCATCTGTAAAGAAAGGATCCTCCCCGCCCTGCAGTACAAAGGTACGGTATCCCAGGTCATAGCCTTCCCTGCAGCAGGAAAGGATTTCTTCCTTACTAAGACGATAACGGCTGACGCGGTGGTTTCCTGTGCGCAGACCGCAGTAGAGGCAGTTGTTCTTACAGTAGTTTGTAAACTCAATCAGCCCCCGCAGATACACCTGCCGGCCATATATGCGCTGTCTTACCTTGTCAGCCTCAATAAAAAGGAGAGAATCAAAATTGTCCTGGCCCAAGAGCCAGGACAGGTCATCGTCTGTAGGTTCAAACGGTGTATTACTCAGCAAAGAGTGGAGTCGAGAGATATCTGTCACCTGTATCCGGCAGGAGCACCACAATGGTCTTCCCTGCATTCTCCTTGCGTTTTGCCAGTTCAATGGCAGCCCAGGTTGCGGCACCGGCGGAAATTCCCACCAGCACTCCTTCCTTATGGCCTATCAGCTTGCCTGTCTCAAAGGCATCCTCATTCTTGACCGGAATAATCTCGTCGTAAACTTTGGTATTAAGGACATCTGGCACAAATCCTGCGCCGATTCCCTGGATCTTATGAGGTCCAGCCGCACCACCGGAAAGCACTGCAGAAGATGCAGGCTCAACAGCCACAACCTTTACACCAGGATTCTTGGACTTAAGATATTCACCTACACCTGTGATAGTTCCGCCTGTGCCTACTCCGGCTACAAAGAAATCAACCTTGCCATCGGTATCCTCATAAATCTCTGGGCCTGTAGTCTCTCTGTGAGCCTTTGGGTTTGCAGGATTCACAAACTGGCCTGGGATAAAGCTGTTGGGAATCTCCTTGGACAGTTCCTCTGCCTTTGCGATTGCACCTTTCATTCCCTTGGCTCCCTCGGTAAGAACCAGCTCTGCACCGTATGCCTTCATAAGAACACGGCGCTCCACACTCATGGTCTCCGGCATTACAATGATGATCCGGTAGCCTCTTGCAGCTGCTACTGCAGCAAGGCCGATACCTGTGTTGCCGCTGGTAGGTTCGATGATGACAGAACCCGGCTTAAGCTTTCCGCTGGCCTCGGCATCGTCGATCATGGCCTTGCCGATCCTGTCCTTTACAGAACCTGCCGGGTTGAAGTATTCCAGCTTTGCCAGAACTTTTGCCTTAAGTCCCAATTCCTTCTCGATATGTGCAAGCTCAAGAAGAGGTGTTTTTCCAATCAGCTGATCTGCTGAAGTATAAATCTTTGACATAATGTTCTCCTTATTTTATGTTAAACTGCTGCAAACCCTTTCTCAAGGTCTGCGATAATATCATCAATATGCTCGGTTCCAATAGAAAGTCTGATGGTGTTCTGATGGATGCCGGCAGCCTCAAGCTCTGCATCAGAGAGCTGTGAATGGGTTGTTGTAGCCGGATGGATAACCAGGCTCTTCACATCTGCCACGTTTGCCAGGAGAGAGAATATCTCCAGATGGTCGATGAATGCATGAGCCTCTTTCTGGCCGCCCTTTATATCAAAAGTGAAGATGCTTCCGCCGCCATTGGGGAAATACTTCTGATACAGGGCGTGATCAGGATGTTCCGGCAGTGAAGGATGATTGATGCTCTCCACCTTAGGATGCTTCTTGAGGAACTCGATCACCTTCTTGGTGTTCTCGGCATGGCGCTCAAGGCGGAGGGAGAGAGTCTCAGTTCCCTGCAGCAGGAGGAATGCTGCGAATGGAGAGATAGCTGCTCCCTCATCTCTGAGCAGGATGGCACGGATGTAGGTCACAAATGCAGCCGGACCTACTGCATCAGCAAATGAAATTCCGTGGTAGCTCGGGTTAGCATCTGCAATAGGTGCATACTTGCCGGCCTTCTTCCAGTCAAACTTGCCGGAATCTACAATAATACCACCCAATGTGGTTCCATGACCGCCGATGAACTTGGTTGCAGAGTGAACCACGATGTCGGCTCCATGCTCGATAGGACGAATCAGGTATGGGGTTCCAAAAGTATTGTCTATTACTAATGGAAGATTGTTCTTATGTGCAATTGCTGCAACTGCATCGATGTCTGGGATATCGCTGTTAGGGTTTCCAAGAGTCTCGATGAAGATTCCCTTTGTGTTAGGCTTGATGGCAGCCTCAACTTCCTTAAGGTTGTGGATATCTACAAAAGTAGTATTCACTCCATATAAAGGAAGAGTGTGTGCCAGAAGATTGTAGGTTCCACCGTAGATAGTCTTCTGTGCCACAATGTGATCACCTGCCTGAGCCAGTGCCTGGATTGTGTAGGTGATAGCTGCTGCACCTGATGCAAGGGCCAGTGCCGCCACACCGCCCTCCAGGGCTGCAATTCTCTTCTCAAGCACATCCTGTGTGCTGTTGGTCAGACGGCCGTAGATGTTTCCTGCATCTGCAAGTCCGAACCGTGCCGCTGCATGAGCCGAGTTGTGGAATACATAGGAAGTTGTGGCATATATCGGAACTGCTCTGGAATCTGTTACCGGGTCAGCCTGTTCCTGACCCACATGAAGCTGTAATGTCTCAAATTTATAGTTGCTCATGTCGTTCTCCTTTTTCTGGTCAAATTTATTCGCTAGCTTTTATCCCTACCAACCTGGTAGGTAAGTAGAATATAACCAGAAAAAGAAAAACTTGTCAACACTTTTTTAAAAAATTTTTATTTTTTTTGCTATTCCACCTGGTACCGGTTGATCACTGTATCAACCACATACTTCTTCTTAAGCTCACCAAGGGCCTTGAAATGTTCAGTTTCCCAGTGCTGCTTAAGCACCTCTTCCGATGCCCACAGCTCGATCAGGAGCAGCTCATTCTTATTGTCGGGGCTGTAGAAGTAATCGTATTTCTCGTTTCCTTTCTCTGCCCTGGATGCAGCAGCAATCCCTCTTTCCATAATTGTACGGTAAAATTCCTCCCGCTTCCCGTCCTTAAGATAATAATGAACTTCAATAAACTGCTTCACGATGAGTCTCCTTTGTTTATGGCACAGATTGCATTAATGTGTTTAATCCATCTCAGCCATAGAACTCTTCCCCGTTTCACTATAATATAGGCTGTTTTCTGCCGTCAAGAAAAAATCAATTGATAAATCAAGCAATATATAGTAGAATTTTTTTGTTTTTATTTTATCTATGGGGGATTTTTATGAAAAGAATCATTACTGTGGCTCTTATCCTGACACTGGCTCTGCTCTGCCTTGCAGGATGCAAGTCAAACGAGAAGAAGGATTACATCCTTGCTACCGGCGGTACATCCGGCACCTACTATCCATTCGGCGGTGCTATTGCCAACATCTGGAACACAAAGGTGGCAAACATGAACGTGACAGCACAGGCAACCGGTGCATCTGCAGAGAACCTGCGGCTTATCAACAAGGGTGATGCTGAATTCGCAATTGTCCAGAACGACGTAATGGACTACGCATACAACGGAACTGACCTGTTCGCAGGAGAAAAGCTTGCCAATATCCAGACTATCGGAACTCTCTATCCGGAAGTTGTCCAGATTGCTGTATCAAAGACAAGCGGCATCCAGTCTATAACAGCAATGGGCGGAAAGAGAATATCTGTAGGCGATGCAGGAAGCGGCGTAGAGTTCAATGCAAAACAGATTCTTGAAGGCTATGGAATCACATTCAACGACATCAAGAAGAACAACCTTTCATTCAAGGAATCTTCAGACGGTATCCAGAACGGAACCCTGGACGGATGCTTCATCACTGCAGGTGTTCCTAACGCAGCTCTCCAGGAGCTTGCATTCACAGCAGGACTCCAGCTTGTTCCTGTTTCCGGCGCCGCAGCAGACAAGATTATGTCTAAATACAATTATTATACACTCACCACAATCCCTGGCGGAACCTACAAGGGAACTGACAAGGACACACCAGCACTGGCAATCAAGGCAACTCTGGCTGTAAACGCAAAGCTTGACACCGATACAGTTTACGAGATGACAAAAGCTCTCTTCTCCAACCTTCCTGAGCTGGCAACAGCACATGCAAAGGGCAAGGAAGTTTCTGCCGAGAAAGCAGTCACCGGTGTTTCTGTTCCATTCCATCCAGGTGCTGTAAAGTACTTCAAGGAATTAGGACTGATGAAATAACATCTGATGAAGAAAAAAGCTCTGCTTTTTATTTCATTTCTTATTCTGGCGGGGATTCTTATGATGATTCCCGCCAAACCTGTTCTTGTGATCTCTGACAGGACAGACAGCAATAAATGCTACTACTCTGCAGATGGCTACAGGAACGGGTTCATAATTTCTTACACCCACTCGGTCAACAAGGGTCGGGTACACGATTATTACAAAAGTGCAGAAGGTAATGAACTTGAGTTATATCAGACCCAGTTTGTCTCTTACGGTGCCGGCATTCCTGAACCAGTGGAGACTGAAGGAGCAGTTTTTTCTGTAAAAGACGGCTGCTACACTATAAGCAACCTGCATAGAATTCTTCCACGCCTTAACATGGCTGTTGGACTGGTTGCAGACCATTCAATAAATTTTGGAAACACCGAGATTCCTCTTACCGTTTTTTTTCCGGCACAAACCGGAATAACTCTGCAGTTCAAAAGGGTCAATCTCGCAGATTATATTTGGAGACATTATCATGGCTGAAGATATGAATAACAAAGTTGACAATATTCTTCCGACAACAAATGAAGAAGAGATAAAGCAGCTTATGAAAGAGCTGGACCGAGAACAGGCCTACAGGGAACATACCTGCTGGCGGCAATATATTACTGTTGTCATCTCTGTTGTCTTTGTCATGTTCCAGCTGTATGCAACCCTTACGGGTCACATAACTGCCCAGATTCTGCGGGCAACTCATCTGGCCTTTGTTCAGCTTCTTGCATTCCTTCTGTTCCCCGCATCAAAGAAAATGCGCAAAGACACCCTCCCTTGGTATGATGTAGTGCTGGCCCTCATAGGAGCCGCCTGCTGGATGTACATTGTCATCAACTTTGACACACTTGTGCGCAGATCCGGCAACAATACCGTACTTGACGTGGCAATCGGAATAATCGGTATCATCATACTGTTCGAAAGCTGCCGACGCATAGTAGGTCTCCCTATTATGATTATCGCAGGCTGTTTTGTATTCTACTCATTTGTAGGAAAATATCTGCCTGGCTTCATGCACCACCGGGGCTATTCGCTGCAGCGGGTGGTATGCCACCTGTTCTACAACACAGAGGGAATCATGGGCACCCCTATCGGAGCCTGCTCCACCTTTATATTTCTGTTCATACTGTTCGGTGCACTGCTGGAGAAGACAGGCATAGGCCAGTTCTTCATTGATGTGTGCAACTCCATTGCAGGTGGTGCCAGCGGCGGACCTGCTAAGGTTGCGGTACTCTCCTCTGCCCTTCTGGGTACAGTCTCCGGCTCTTCTGTATCAAATACAGTAGGGTCAGGCTCTTTCACAATTCCTATGATGAAACGGCTGGGTTACAAAGGTGAATTTGCTGGAGCAGTAGAAGCATCGGCATCCACTGGCGGACAGCTTATGCCACCTATCATGGGAGCAGCTGCATTCCTTATGGCCGAAAGCCTTGGAATGCCTTACATCACTATTGTCAAGGCTGCAATAATCCCTGCTATCCTCTACTTTACAGGAATATTCATCACCGTACACCTGGAAGCAAAGAAGTTGAACCTGAAAGGTCTGCCAAAGAATCAGCTTCCGCGATTCATGCCCCTTTTCTTAAGCAAAGGCTTTATGCTGCTGCCTCTTATTGTGATCATCTACTTCCTGTGTGCAGGAAAGACTGCTGTGTTTGCCGCACTCATGGGAATTGTCAGCTGCCTCATCATAGGCTTTGCCGTATCGCTGATTGACCTGGCCAAAGGAAGACGCCCTACCTTCAATGTAAAGGATATGGTGGATGTAATGTGCGCCGCATCCAGGAACATTATATCGGTGGCAATTGCCTGCGGTATGGCAGGAATTATAATCGGAGTTGTAACTCTGACAGGACTTGGGCTTAAAATGGGAGCAGGACTTGTCACCCTGGCCCATGGACAGCTTTTCCTTACCCTGGTATTCACCATGATTGCATCAATCATTTTAGGAATGGGTGCTCCAACAACTGCAAACTATCTTATTACATCAACTATTACAGCAGGGGCAATCATCCAGCTTAACGTTCTGCCGCTGGCAGCCCATATGTTCGCATTCTACTTCGGAATTATCGCAGACGTCACACCTCCGGTAGCCCTGGCTGCCATTGCCGGTGCGGCCATAGCAAAAGCAAAACCGATGAAGACTGCGGTGAACGCCACCAAGCTGGCCATAGGAGCCTTCATCATCCCATATATGTTTGTCTTCAACTCACAGATGCTTATGATAGATGCCAATGCGATACAGCTTATCTATATTCTGATCACTGCCCTGATCGGTATGTTCGGAATAAGCGTTGCACTTGAGGGCTACGGCTTCGGTCTGACCAGCAATATAATCGAGCGGCTTCTGTTTGCTGCAGGCGGTCTTCTGTGTGTAATACCAGAGGGAATGACTGATATAATCGGATTAAGCATGCTGGCAGTGCTGTGTGCATTCCAGATCATACGCCGCAGGTTCAGGAGAAAAGCATAAGAGGCTTAATTTCAACAATCAGCAGTATATTACACCGCACTCCTGAGCTTGTCTTTATCCAGTTTTCCCCAGTGGTCTGCCTGAAGTGCCAGCTCCAGATGCAAAACCCCTATTCTGACAGATGTCATGAAGAAATCACAGAACATAAGGATTGTACCAGCCAGGGCAAGATCTGATGCAGGCAGGCCAAATTCGTTAAGTATTATTCCTATTCCGATAAGCATTCCACCGGGTACAGGCGGCATGGCACAGGAGATAATTGTAACACATATAAAGATAGATATGAACCAGCCTATATTTACACTTACACCATGCAGCTCCGCCAGATAAAAGATTACAGCAACAAACCCGATACATGCTGCATAGGTATTGAGGACACTCCCAATAGGAAATCCCATTCTACTTAATTCGGCAGGAATTCCCAGCTTTTTTTCGTTTATATCCATCAAAGAACCGAATGCGGCCATAGAAGATGCTGTAGTAAGCCCTATCAGATAAGTAGGCAATATCTTGCGGATAAGGACAGCAGGCCTTGCCTTAAGCTTTATAGCAGTAATAATTATTTTTACAAACAGCATAAAATGCAGCATAATTACACAGAACAGGAATGGCTTCCATACCGATTTAAGAATTCCGATTCCGTTCTTTCCGATAAGTGAAGCAAGTGATGCGAATATATACAGAGGCAAAAGGCGGCACACCAGCCCCACCACATGAATTATCACTTGGTTAGCCTGATTCAGGAAGCCCTGAATCACAGGAACCTCGCGACTCAGGACGAGCATGGTTATACCTATGATCACAGCCATGAACACCAGATTTAGTACATTGCCGTTCACAAAAGGACTAATAGGATCCGAAGGAATAATATCCAGAAGCATATCAAGTATGGCCTTCCACTGGGAGGAACCTGCCGAAACACCGAATGTAAATCTATGGAACGGGATGAGTGCAAGTATTGTTATTCCGCAGGCTATATAGTCGGCAACCAAGAACCTTCTTGCCATATATTTACCTACCTTGCTGAAATCCGACAGGTTACCTATTCCGATAATACCCGCCAACAGCGACATGAATACAACAAGGCCGGCAAATGTGGTAAGCATATTCATAAAAACTTTCGTAATCGGGGCACATACAAATTCAGTAAAAAAAGATGAAATATCAGCAGGAAGATAATTCTCGAGCACTCCTAACAGTACTCCCGCTGCAACAGAAGCTAGCATGACTATCTCGCTTTTCTTGGCATTGCGCGGTACCCTTACATAAATCTCGTTATAACCGTTCTTATGGCTCCAGGCAGGAACTATTGCCACACTTGAAAGAATCTGGCCAGTCCAGCCGTCAGAAACCGCATCTTCCATCGGATTATATGGAGAGCCCTCATATCTGACAGTAAAAAAGCGGGATCCGAACTTACTTCCCATTATGATAGTTATCTCTTTCTTTTCATCATAGTGGTCAGAAATATCCAGAAGCACCGATTCCATAGCCAGTCTGGCCTTTACAATATTAGTTTTCTGGACACCATATTCCTTCATTATGGTCTGAAACTCATCTGATATAAAGTCAACGCCTTTCTTGTCCAGTATCAATGTTTTAGAAGTCTGTTTCATGATTTATCCAACTGTTCATACTATGATTATAAACCATCTTGAGATAATTATAACGCATAAGTTGTTCAAAGAGGAGCATCAAAAGGGCAATTATCCCAGCACAACTGTGCTGCAGCACCGCCGGCCACTTTATCCAGGTTCTTACGGTCAAGTTCGCGGTCTTCCATCTCTGCAAGATATGTTTCGGCCTGCTCCTTTGTTATGTCATAACCCTCTGCTTTTGCCAGCTCTATGAGCTCTTCGGCTGTCTTGCACTCAAGCGCTTTTTCAAGCTGCTCTTTGGTTATTCTTTTCTTGTCAATTTCCATAAATATAATTTTAATCTTCCCATTTCCAAGTTGTCAATAAAAATGATATACTGTTCTTATGAAAAAACTAATTGCTTACTGTGGACTTGACTGCGAGAAATGCGACGCCAGAATCGCCACAATCAACAATGATGACAATCTGCGTAAAGAGACTTCCCGCAAGTGGTGCGAGATGAATCATACTGACCAGATTACACCCGAGACCATAAACTGCATGGGATGCCGGACCGAGGGAATCAAATTCGCCTACTGCGCCTCCATGTGCCCCATCCGCAAATGTGCTGCGGCAAAGGGTTTCGAGACCTGCGGTGACTGCAGTGAACTTGATAAGTGCAGCAAGGTGGCCATGGTCATCAGCAACAACGAAGAAGCCAGGAAGAATCTGAAAGACTAATCACTGCATAGGCATCAGAAGCACTTGTCCAGGATATCCTGATCAAGTCCCTTCTTGCCGGTGATCTGACCTACGATGAAGTAAAGAAGTCCACCCACCAGAAGGCCCCAGGCAACAGCATTGATTCCCATGACCTTCACATTGTAATGGCAGAAGATGTAGGTGAATGCGGCTCCTAATGAGCTGGCAACAGCAGCCTGCCGTGTACCCTTTTTCCAGAAGAGTCCACCCACCAGCGGCCAGAAGAATGTACACTCAAGACCACCGAAGGCAAACATGTTCAGGAAGAAGATGATGTCAGGCGGGTTCAGTGTCAGGAAAGCCACCAGGATTCCAAAGAGCAGTGTCACCAGAGGGCTTACAAAGGCTACCCTCTTGTTGTACTTCTCAATCTTCACAGGATCATCCTTGACCACATAGGTCCGCCACAGATCCTTCACAATGGCAGCTGATGCCAGTATAAGCAGGGAGTCCACGGTGGACATTACTGCAGCCATAGGAGCAGCCAGGAAAAGGCCTGCCAGAGGAGTAGGCATGATCTGTTGAACAATATATGGGATGAAATAGTCTGATGTAGGAAGGTTGGCCTTGTCCACCAGAGCACCTGCCCAGGCACCAGCCAAGTGCATACCGACTACCACGAAGGAACAGGTGATGGCACCGATCCACATGGCGCTGTGAAGGCTCTTTGTATTCTTGAACCCCATGCCCCGCACTGCTGTCTGAGGCAGACCAAGGACACCGAAACCTACCAGAATCCAGAAGGAAAGCAGTGTACCAGGCTTATACTTGGCAAACAGGTTGTCGTAAACTCCAGGCAGATTCTGCTGAAGCCCTGCATCGATTCCGGAAAGGCCTCCACCAGCCTGCAGCACAAAGAAGAGGAACAGGAAGGTGCCGATGCACATGATG
>Ga0310695_10009993_pt1 | contig 14052 bp, 9 predicted proteins | sample RumenRJG_04DNA_FD_203882 | JGI IMG/M metagenome (GOLD analysis project Ga0310695, IMG submission 203882) | Bovine rumen microbial communities from Lethbridge, Alberta, Canada - RJG_04 (v2) (version 2) | ecosystem: Host-associated > Mammals > Digestive system > Stomach > Rumen | place: Canada... | reverse complement strand
CACTCAGCGACGAGCGGCTGGTAGTGGTCGACAACTCCGGTGCCAGCATCACCTTACACGTATAGTGTTTCGGCAGGCTGAAGGCATAAACACAGGCAATGACAAAGGCCACGCCACACACCTTCAGGTAGAGCTTCTTATGACGCTTCACCGACTGCCACATGGCGCCAAAGTCAATGCCGCTCTCCTCGGTCTCGACGTCAGTCGTTTTCTTCTCGATATCTTCCATCGTTGTTTCTCCTATCATTTCGTCAGAACATAGTAAATCATGGCTATTGATGTCATTACGCCCGCTATGCCAGTGCCGATACTCACCCACTGGGCGGCTGTCATATTTTCCTTCTTAGGTTTCGACGGCACCACAATCTCGCAGCCTGGGGATATCTCGGTAGAGCGCTTAGCCATAGCCATCGTACCATTGGGATATATCACGTAAGCCTTCGACTTCTTGGCACGCTGACCAAAGCCGCCGGCCTGTTTCACATACCACTTAAAATTCTTGCCACCGGTATAAGCCACCGTGTTGGCAAACATCACGTCGCCACTGATTTTCACCGTTCCTTCAAACTCAGGAACGATGAGTTCGTCACCCTCGCGGAGCACCAAGTCGGCATCACCGCCAGGACGTTTCAAAGCCTCGTCCAAACGGATACCCACGGTATAGACACTGTCAACGGCCAGCTTCTCCAGCGACACGGAGTCATTGGCACCCTGTCCCTGACGGGCTGTCAGCATAGCCATATCACGACGGGCTTTCTCCATATCGTTCATGCGACGCACCAAACGGGCACCTTCTACATAGGCGTCCTTGGTCACGCCACCAGCCATCTTCACCAGGTCGCTCAGACGCTGATTCTTCTTCTCTAAGGTATAGCTGCCGCCGAAAGTCACCTCACCACTGACAGTCACCTGTCGCGGCGTGTGGAAACCCGGACTGCGGCGCACCTGCACCACGTCGTAAGGCTCTAACAGGAAGCCTGGTGTGCCGTCAATGACAAAACCATCCTTCAAAGCCATACTGAAGGTCTGTGCAATCACGGAATTGGCTTCTGTTGCCTTCGGGTCTCTCAGTCGTCGCGAGATGTCGACCTTGGCCACCGAGGCAGCATCCGTCAGTCCACCGGCCTGCATCACCAGGTCTTCCACCGTCATATCGGCGGCCCACTGGTATTCACCCGGCATCAGCACCTCACCGTCGATGGTCACCGTCCGTCCGGCTATCAGCTCGGCCTGCGTGGGGATGAAGAGTTCGTCTTCGCTCTCCAGGGGAATATCGGCTACGCTACCGCACAAGATACCTGACACATCGACGCTAATCACCTTGTACGAACGATCGGCACGCAGACGGCGCAGCACACCGTGAGCGCCAAAGGCATCCTCGGTCAGTCCGTCGGCAGCTTCTATCAAGCCACGGACGGTCGTCACGCCGCCATCACCAATATGATACTGACCAGGACGGAAGACGGCACCACTCACCTCAGCCACCGACTCGAAGCGGTTCAGCATACTGCCCACCTCGACGGCATCGCCATCCTCCACGCGGAACGTGGCCTGTTCAAACTCATCGATATTATAGACGCCGTAGCGTTCGCCACTATGACGTGTCAGTCTGACGCTCTTGCGATAGGCATCGCCTGTCAGACCGCCGGCAAAGCCTATCAGCGTCTTCACGCTCTCCGTACGACGCATCTCGTAGAACATCGGACGCTTCACGTTGCCTGTCACGCCAACAAGACAGTCGTAGGCCCCCACCTGCACAACATCGCCTTCCTTCAGACGGATGTTGCCTGCCAGACGGCCGTGGAGGATATACTCATAGACGTCGACAACGGTTACCTGACGTCCGCCACGAAACACCTTGATGTTACGCAACGTACCAAGCTCATTGATGCCACCAGCCATATACAGGGCATGGAACACCGATGCGAATGCACTCAGATGGTAGGTGCCAGGCACTTTCACCTCACCCATCACGCTGATGAGGATGGTACGTGTCTGACCCACGCTGACCTTCACGTCGGAACTGCTGTAACGGCCTCCCAAGCCGCTGCGCACCTTGTTCTGGGCCGCAGCTACCGTCAGTCCTCCCACCTGTACAGGGCCATAGCCGGGGACAGTGACAGCACCTTCAGGCGATACCGTCAGCTGATACGACTTCTGTGAAGCGCCATAGATATCTATCACCAGCTGATCGCCAGGACCTAAAACATAGTCCTGCGGTGTAGCGATGTTCATGTTGGGTTCAAACGACAGCAGACGGTTATTGAAGATGTCGCGGCCAAAGACCTTCATACCCTCCAGTTCACGGCTCTTATCGTCGCGCTGGTCACGTACGTTCTGACGAATCTCAGCAAAGCGGGCATCGGCCTCTGCCGTCTGGCTGGCCTGACTGTCATCACGTCCTGCCGTCAGATCCTGACCGCTCTCGCTATTGCTGGAACGCATACGGGTACCAACCTCCTCGACGGCAGCATCGGCAGTACCGCTCAAGCCACGACTACGGAGTTGTTTCTCATACCGTGAACGTACGCGGCGAATCTGGTCAATCTTCACACCGCGTTGCACCAGCTTTGTCACAATCTGCGACTGCGACGTGCCTGCTTTCATTTCCTGCTGGATGAAATCCATCACCTGACTGTCACTCATCGACTGAGCCAGGGCAGCACCACCCGACAGCAGCAAAGCCGCAACCATCATCAGTAGTTTCTTTCTCATGCTTTATCTTTTTCTTTTTGATTATCAAGTTTTTCGTAGACGGAGTTATTTGACTTATACTCCGGCACCATCTCCTTCATCTTACTCACGGTCGCCATATTGTCATAGTGCGAAGCCGTCTCTATCAGTTCGGCAACCTGACGGTTGACGACACTATAGTCGTATGGCCGTATCTCGGCAATACGTATCTTCTCGTGGAACGAAGGCTTCGTACCTTCCTCGACATTGAGCACTTCTTCGTAGAGTTTCTCGCCAGGACGCAAGCCGGTGAACTGAATCTCCACATTGGTAGCACCCGAGAGCTGGATCATGCGCTGAGCCAAGTCAGCAATCTTCACGGGCTTACCCATGTCGAAGACGAAAATCTCACCGCCATTGCCCTTTGTACCAGCCTCCAACACTAATTTGCAGGCTTCAGGAATCAGCATGAAATAGCGGACGATACGCGGATCTGTCACTGTCACCGGACCGCCCCGACGTATCTGTTCGCGGAACAAAGGAATGACAGAGCCATTAGACCCCAACACATTGCCGAAACGGGTTGTCACAAACTGTGTAGGCTCGGTCGTATCGGCCTGTCCGTCACGCCGTTTCTTGTTTTGCTGCCATTTCAGTTCGCTGTCAAGAGACTGAACGTAAATTTCGCAGATACGTTTCGAACAGCCCATGACGTTCGTCGGATTGACGGCCTTATCGGTAGACACCATCACAAACTTCCTGACGCCATACTTCACACTCAGGTCGGCTATCACCTTCGTGCCATAGATGTTATTCTGGACGGCTTCCGAAGGGTTGTCCTCCATCATCGGCACATGCTTATAGGCAGCTGCGTGGAAGACATACTCTGGACGGAACTCTGCAAAGAGCTGTTCCATACGGTCGGCCTTGCAGATACTCGTCACCACCGTCTCGGCAACGACATCGGGATAGTCGCGAGCCATCATCAGGCGGATGTTATGCTCAGGCGTCTCGGCCTGGTCTACCAACAGCATGTTCGAGGGTTTGCACAGAGCAATCTGTCGCACCAGTTCCGAACCGATGGAGCCAGCACAACCCGTTATCAGCACGCGACGCCCACTCAGCAGCTGTTGTACGGACTTCATGTCGACATGAATCTGGTCGCGGGGCAACAAGTCCTCCACGCTGACCTCTCGCAGACTGAAACCATGACCTTCGGCACCATCCTCACGGCCAGAGTCCATCTCCTGAGCCTGACGCGCCATATAGATCTTGACACCAGCCGTCAACAGCAAGTCCTGCAGTTCAATGTTGTTACGGAAGGAATCAATCATCAGCGACGGCACCAGCACGGCTTTGATGCGAGCCTTGCGTATGGCCGTCTCCAAACGGTCGTCGATATTATAGATGCGCTCACCCATCAGGCGAACATTACTCGACACCTCCTCTGGCGAAATAAAACCCTTGACAACAAATTGCCTTGTTGGCAGTGAACTGATATTCTTGGCCAAACCGACACCCCCCTCCTTAACGCCGTAGATAAACGTGCGCAGGGTGTTGGCATCGGTTGTCAGCACTTCGTAGAGCGACTTCACCAACAGTCGTGTACTCCACATCAGCGCCGTACCGATGATATACATCAGTACGATATGGCGGAAATGGAGATGGTAGAACACCGTTGTGGGAATAGACCATACAAAGTGATGCCAAGCATAGGCCACTATCAGCGACACGATATTGGCATAGGCGATATGCAGCAGGTCGATGAACGACGAGTAGCGCACGATGCCGGAATAAGTATGAAACATACGTGCTCCCACCAGAATGGGCAGCACATACATACAGAGTGTCCTGCCAAGCATGATGACATCGACCGTCACATGCCGTTTGTAAATGAAAATCCAGTAGGTGAAGATGCCGGCAACAAGCATGGTCAGCATATCCAAGAGGAGCACACACCAATACGGGAGGGCATTCCTGCTGAAATACCAATGCAATATTTTATTGACGGCTTTATTCATGAAAATTCTTACTTATACGAAAAACTCTGCAAATGTACTCAAAAATAATCTGAAGTTATTACAGCCATCATTAATTTTCGTTAAAAGGCGGCTATTCCCGCTAATATTTCCGGAAAGTCAGCCTAATATTGGCCGATTCCAATCGCATGACATCGCTGTCGAGCTCCATCACTTTGAAGTATTCTTCCAGTCGGTAAATCCCATAAACATGCAAATCGGCAGGGTCTTCTACGGGCTTGTCGCCCCAGTCGCTGTCATGACGTCCTGAGAAGCAGATATCACGCAGCACCAGACTGTTGTCCGTATGTTCAAACTTTGCAAAGACGACAGGAGCGTCATAAGCCCGCAGTTCAACAAGAGCGCCTTGAATGCCCCATGTCACCTTCGCGTCACGGCCGTCACTCACTTCACCCGTCGTCAGGTTTTCTTCCGTCGTCATCTGCCACAAGCCGTCCAGATCGCCATTGTCCGAACGGTGAATATCGCAGCCCGCGAGCAGCAGGGCAATCGCCATCGTCAGAATTGATAAATATCTTTGTTTCATCACTTTAACATTCTTATATTCTACTTTTTCAGCAACCCGCTTTTCACGATGGTCAACTGTATGCCACGGTTGTTGCCGTAGATGCCACCATGATCGAAGGCCACGGCCCCCTTGACGCTCCAGCCTGCCAACGGCGACGTCGGTGCAAACTGATAACAAGCCTCCGCCAACATACTGACATTCTCCTCCGGGTCGCGGAAAAGATCATCGTACGTGCCGTAACCTCGCTGCCAAGTCGCCAACAGACGATAGTGCAGTCCTCGGGCTATGTCGCCCGAAATGCCACCGTGCCAGGCCACAAAGCGATTGTTCAGCACGCGGATGGTGCCGTCGTCGTTATAGAGTGGCGAACGATACAGCGGATTGCCGATGACCATCCCCCAGTGTTGCCAGCCTGTCTGACTGCTGTGATTGTAGAAATTGTCGCGACCGCTGATGTGGATAGGGTTGCCTTTCGCATGATCGTGATAGATGGGGCCACCCTGATATTTCGTGTAGAGATATTCCACGACGATGGTGTGAAGCCAGGCGTTCTCCTTTAACCGTAGCTCGGCGCCCAACATCCAGTCCTTGAAGTCGTACATGAAGTAACGGCTCTTGCTCTTGCTGTTCCATTCCTCGCCATCGCCGTAGCCGTCGTAATCCAAATGAAACATCGACGAATGGTCTTCGAAGAAGTGGTCGGCATAGACGCCCAGGTTCCACTTCGGATAGTCGAAGTTCAGACGGGCCACCCAACTGCCTAAGTTGTCACCCTCCGTATTCAGATAGGGGTCACCGTCGGTCATGTCTGAACCGCCGGGTATCAGGGCGTGCCAGAACGACTTCAGGTTACGGGCAGCCTGAAGTCCCGGATCATCGGCCGACCAACGGCAGGTGCCCCCAAACTTACAGGCCATCTCCAGTCCTAACTCCACCGTGATATTCTTCGGACCGACACGCAGGTAGCCGGCCTTGCTGTGGTAGAGGTCGCCCTCTACGTAGCGGCTCTTCATCTCAGTAAAGTCCTTCTGCCACCGGCTGTCCGTCGGCTTGCCATAGGCGATATGGCCTTTCAATGCCAACCACTGTCGGGTATAGGGTATCGTCCAGTAGTCTGGCAGGGTGAGCCGCACCTGAGGTATCGGGCGGGCATTGATGCCAAGGGTCTGCGCACCGCTGCTCAGCTCCTGATTCTTCAGTTCCATAGGCTGCTCCTTGCTGCCAACGGTCAGCACACCTTTCAGCCAACGGGCTTCTGCAAAGGCCTGATGGACCACCAGCGTACTCGTCATACCATAGCCCACCGCTACGTCTACGCCATAGCCGACGCCCCAACGACGACCGTCGTCAGCCGTCAGAGGCCGCTCAAGGGCGCCACGCACATAACCGTAATGACAATCCACGGAACTGAGTCCGTATTTGTTGCTATTCAACCACAGCGGGCTATGCTCACCATTGCCCGCCGTCACTTGCACCTCACCACGATACGCCAAACTGTCAGTCAGCCGTCCGATATCACCTGCAGCGACAGGCAAGCATCCGCCGAGCAGCAACCAGCAAACTATCCGTCCCGTTATCTTCATCATCCATTCACATTAATATATAAGACGAAGCGGGCACCAGCCGTATAGTCGGTATCGAGCACAACGTCACCACCGAGACGGCGAGCCAGCGAACGGGCAACGGCCAGTCCGATGCCCGTACCGTCGTAATACTCGTCCAACTGCACGAACTCGTCGAAGATGCGCTCTGCCTCCTTCTTGGGAATACCCATACCCGAATCCTCAACGACAAAGCGTGCCTGACCGTCAGCCAGTCCGACCGTCAGGCTGGCTTTCTCTTTCTTGTCGAAACGGAGCTGCTGCATATAAGCCTCGGCCGGATGGGTAAACTTGATGGCATTGTCAAGCAACAGTTCGACGATGCGGACCGCCGACCGGAGATTGGTCTTGAACGGCGTTTCAGCACCTGCTTCAAACTGAAGTTTAAAGTCGAGGTGACGGGCTTTCTCAATGCCCGACGTCATCACGGCCAGTCCGGCAATATACTGTGGTGTGACCTCATCATTGCGCTCCAGGACGACGTTGCTACTAACGTCGGAGAGTTCAAGCATCTTGTTGACAAGGCCCGTAATGCGGGCAGTACTGTCAATCACCTGCTTGGACGCCTCTTCACGCTCTTTTATCGACAGATTAGTATCAGGCGTGGACAGAACTTGCGTAAAGCCGCTGAGGACGTTCAGCGGTGTGCGTATCTCGTGAGAGATCTGCTTGATAAAGGCACTCTTCATGCGCGTCGACTCCTCAGCCCGCGCATTGGCAGTCTGGAGGGCTTCGTTCTTCTCGGCCATCTGGTCGTAGGCTATCTGCAGACGCTTGTGGGCTATCTGCAACCGACGGCTCAGACGGTAGCGGTTGACGCTGAAAACGACCAGGAACACGAATGTCAGCAGCGCTAACAGCAGCCATATCCAGACGGGAATCTCGCTGACGCCGAACGACGCGACGACGTCCTGTCCGTAGATCTCGTCGACGACGCCCTCTTCCTCCATCTTCCGCAATTCGTCGTTGATGGCCATAATGAGCAGCGAGTCGTGGCTGGCATAGCAATACTCTCGGGGTTCGAGCGACAGTTCGTCGGCCTGCAGCTGGTCGCTGAGTCCTAACTGCTCCAAATTATACTTGGCCTGAAAGCGGTAGCAGATAAGTCCGTCATACTGTCCCTTGGACAAGTCGACAAAAGCCTGGCGCAGGTCGGTAATGCTGTCGTCGACGGCTCCTTCCTCCTTCAGCATCATTCCTATGGGGCGCGACTTCATATAGGCTATCCTGCGGCCTTTCAGGTGGCGAAAATCAAAATCAGTGTAGTCTTTCTTGCGATAGACAATCTGATAGTACATCCTGAAGACGGCATTCGAGTAATGGGTCAGCTCCTTACGGTAAGCCGAGTAGACGAGCATACCCATGTCGTACTTGCCCTCGATGATGCCTGGCGACATCTTATCCCAGTGGTTCGGGGAGAACGTGAAGGGAATGCCCATGCGGCGCATCAGCACCTTCGTGAACTCCACGTCGTAGCCACTGGGCGTACCTTTGTCGTCGACATACTGCAGCGGTGCATAGCTGGTGTTCATGCCCATGACCAGCGGCCGGTCCTTGGAGAAGCCCAACTGCTCGGCCAGCGGACTGACAGTCACCGCCTGGTCTTCGGAATGAAACAATCCTTCACCCTTGCTGCCACACGACACCACCGCCACAGCGGCCACCATCACACCAATCTGTCTAAGTCTACAGAACATTTTGATAAACACAGATATTTTTTTTTAACCACGAATTACACAGATATTTTTTTTGACCACGAATTTCACGAATTTCACGAATTTTGGCTGCGCATTGTTGTTATTATTACGAATTTTTCGAATAGAAATCGCAAGCGATTTCTTGCCGGCGCCAGCCAATTCGTTTAATTCGTTAAATTCGTAGTCGTTCATAATTCGTTTAATTCGTTTAATTCGTTTAATTCGTAGTCGTCAACTTCCAGAAGTCGAGGTCGACGGTTTCCTCAACGTCGTTCTCAATGGCGTCGGGCAAGTTGCAGAAGAAGTCGATACCCGTACGGCGCTGCAGCTCGGCAATGCTGATGGCATAGTCGCCATACTTCTTGTTCGTGTCGCTCACATCCTGGTGGTCCGTCCAGAAGGCTACTGCATGGTAGGTGTCGGTCGCCTTGTTATAGTGCAGCAATGCCATATAGAAGTATTTCGGCACCAACAGCTGTCCGCACTTCACGCCGGGATAGACGCCGTCAACCTGCTGGTTGTTGATGGTCACCTTGTCGCTGATGGTAGCCGCCTTGACAATGTAGAGCGTGTCGCAGTGGCTGGCGGAATAGCTGTCGTTGGTAGCGTAGTTGCGCACCAGCGTCTCTAAGTTGGCCCATAGCACGCCGTTATGACTCTGGTACTGCGGCTGCATGTTCGTCAGGTAGAACGTCTGCTTGTTCTGTTGTACACTACACAGGCGGTCGGCCGACGGACAGAGGTGTCCGCGCGAGAATCCGCTGCCCTTATAGTCGTTGAGCGTCGACGACACCGCCACTTCCTCGTCGGCCTTGAAGTCGTCGTGGCGCCCTGTTTCCGACAGCGAGTTGCCCTCGTGCAGCTGGTAGCACGTCCAGCGGTTGGCAATCTTTTCGTTGTCCCACTCAAGCGAGTAGGTGATGCCGTAGTCGTCGGTACGCTTGACGATGATCTGGTTCATCGTCTCGGCACCCTCCTTCTTCGGCGACAGGTTGTCGCTCAACCGCGGATATTCCAGTCGCCAGGCTTCAGGATAGTCGGTCCACATACCCGCCGTCGTTTCCCAGTTGGCATTATCGTTGCTGTCGACGACATACTCTATCTTCGTCATCTGCGAGAACAGGTAGTCGACAGACGTCGTCGCATTCTTCAGATACACCTTCATACCGATGCCCGGCAGGTAGGTGACGTGACTCATCGCCGACAGCTCATAGCTGACCGTCGTGCCGTTTTTCAGCGTGATGGTCATCGCGTGGGTCTTGCCGTCGGCAGGCGGTCCTGCGGGCTGCACCGTCTGTGCGCCGAGGGCAAGTGCCGCTGTCGACATCAGCACTACGAGCAGGGTCTTGAAGATCATATTGAAGAGGAAGTCGTCGCCACGCGTACAAGCGTCAATGACGTCGCCTTCTGTGGCATCGCTTTCATTGATCACCACATCACCATTATCTGTTACGCCTGCCGATCCCGCGAGAATCTGCTGGGGGCGGGTTTCCAGCACTTCAGCTACTGGACTTACGTATTTCTTTTTCATAGTCTTCATAGCTGTTTAGTGAATAATGATTTTCTTTCCGTCACGAACATAGACGCCCTTCTTCAGCTGCGTCACACGTCGTCCTTGCAAGTCGTAGAGGGCATTGACGTCATCCGTCGTCCGATGCAGTTCGATGCCGATGATACCTGTGACGTCGGCATCGTCAGCCATCAGGCGCACCTGCTGGCCTCCGGGCACTTTGAAGTAGGCTCTCATGCCTGCCAAGCGGGCATTGCCGGCAGCAGGATAGTACAGATTGCCGTCACTCCTCAGGAAGAGTTCCGTCTTGTTGGTAGCCAGTTCCGTGGGTGAGTAGAGGCCCACGAAGCTGTAGTTGCCGTTAGTGACGGTCTGAGGCGCCGCAGCACTCAGCGTGACATTCGCAAGCACGGGGTTCTCGACCGTCTGGTCGGGCTTTACCAGATAGGGCTTGCCGGCCTCGATGCTGGCAGCGTCCTTGAACTTCATGGTGTTGCCGTCGGCATAGTCGTATTCGCGGACGCGCCCTGTCAGCGTCGTGTTGAAAGGCACGGCCAGCGTGTTCCAATGGTCCTTGCTCAGCGTACGCTTCAGGCGGACGGTGGCATTCTGGATGTCAGCGCCTGGCGACACGAAATCCATGTCTTCGTCAATGACATAGACCACGGGCTTGATGCCGTCGTACGCCACTGGTGCCATCTGGTTATTGGCGGTGACGATGGCCGACACGTCAATCAGGGCACCGTCGTAAACTGCGGTGTAATCCTGTATGCCGAACACATTGCTGACCGTCGACGCCGCTGCAATCCGGGCGCCGCTGACCGTCACCCAGTCGCCGACGTTGCCGCTCAAGGCGAAGTTGCCGACGGCGTCGGTAGTGATGACGGCAGGCTCCGTAGCGGCCTCTGTCACGGGGGCGGCCAGTGCTAAGTAGTCGGTCGTGGTGTTGCCCGTAGCCACGAGCTTCGGCAGTCCGTTCTCCGTCTGCTTACGGCCCACGATCCATCCGGCAACGTGCTGGTTGTGAGCAGGGGCGGGATTGAACGCTGCCGTCGTGCCGAAGTCGAAGCAGAGGGTGCCGGTATTGTCGCGCAGGTACACCTTATTATTATAGGCATGCAGCACGCGGGCGTTGGCGTCGTCGCTGATGGCCAGACGCGTCTCGGTGCCGTCAGCCAGTTCCTTGAAGGCTGCGATACTGCTGACGGTCGTTCCCTGCGTGTAGGTTCTGGTAACGACGTCGCTGGCCAGCGTCTTGTAGTAAGCTTTGGCCTTCACCGTCGTCGTACCTTCAATGTCGAAGTTCGAGGTCAGCATGGCCTTGTGTCCGTGCGACTCCGAAGGTTCCGAGCCGTCGGTGGTGTAATAGACGGTGGTGCTGTCGGCAGGAACCACCGTGACCGTCATCACGGCCTCCTCGGTGGTGTTGGGCCAGAATGTGCAGGCATCCGTCAGCTTCGGTGCGTCGATGGAAGTCAACGTCTCTGTCACCACGACGTCGTCCAAGAATCCACGATTGCCGCTGAAGGTCAGCTGCACGCTCGTAGCGGTGGTCAGCGTCACCGTGACGGAATAAGCCGTCCACTCGCCGTCTTTCAGTTCCACATGCGTGTCGCCGCTCAGCGTCACGCCGTCGTTGGCCGTAACGTTCAGTATGTTGACGTTATTTCCCACCCATCCTGCTGCATTATAAGTCAGCGTGGCCGTCTTAGCAGCACCTATTAATATTATCTCAGGTGTCGTACACGTTCCATTACTGCCGGACTTACCAAAACGCAGGCACTGGTAGCCTCCATAGACATAATTGTTTGTCTTGTTTCCTGTCCATCCTTCCTGTTCATAGGCGACATCGCCAGAGGCGATACTGCCGTTAAACTTATTATCGCGTCCTCCCGTGCCAGTGTTGACGTCAAACGTCTCGCTAAACGCCATATGCGTCACGCCGTCGGCCCTTGCCACCTGGCACGTCAGCAGCAAGCTCCACAACAGCAGATTAATAGTAACACATCTTCTCATAAGCAGGTTTTTAATGATCAATTTTCATATCGCATCCTTCATTTCTCGGATACGCTGCAAAGTTACACAATTTTCGGCAAACCACAAAGAAAAACAAAAAAAACATTTCATTTCTGTTGTTTGCGCACACGAAGAACACCCGACATTCTTGTCATTTTTCATTGATTTATATCAAAAATATAACAAAAAGTCAGATTTTCAATAAAAAAACTGATAAAATGTTTGTTGTTTCAGATTTTTGATGTAATTTTGCACACCGAAATCATTAATCAATAGTTTATAAACAACCAAACTAAAGCAAAAAAAAAGATTATGAACGCAGCACAAGTTGTTGAAGATCTCAAAAAGAGATTCCCCAATGAGCCGGAGTACATCCAGGCCGTCAGTCAGGTTCTTCCCACCATTGAAGAAGAGTACAACAAGCACCCCGAGTTCGAGAAGGCAAACCTTATCGAGCGCCTGTGCATCCCCGATCGCGTATGCGAGTTCCGTATTACTTGGGTGGACGACAAGGGTAACGTGCAGACCAATATGGGTTACCGCATCCAGCACAACAACGCTATTGGCCCGTACAAAGGCGGACTGCGTTATCACAAGTCTGTGAACCTCGGTATCCTGAAGTTCCTCGCCTTCGAGCAGACCTTCAAGAACTCTCTGACAACCCTGCCCATGGGTGGTGCCAAGGGTGGCTCTGACTTCTCACCCCGTGGTAAGAGCGAGGCTGAGGTGATGCGTTTCTGCCAGGCCTTCATGAACGAGCTCTATCGCGTCATCGGTCCTGATGAGGACGTTCCCGCTGGCGATATCGGCGTTGGTGGCCGTGAGGTTGGTTTCCTCTTCGGACAGTACAAGAAGCTCACCCACCAGTTCCAGGGCGTGCTCACAGGTAAGGGCATCCCCTTCGGCGGTTCACTCATCCGTCCTGAGGCTACTGGTTACGGCACCGTATACTTCCTCTGCTCTATGCTGCAGACCCGCAATATCGACATCAAGGGCAAGAAAGTCCTAATTTCTGGTGCTGGTAACGTGGCTCAGTATGCTGCCGAGAAGTGCCTCCAGTTAGGTGCTATCCCCATGACCATGTCCGACTCTGACGGTTATATTTACGATCCCGATGGCATCGACCGCGCTAAGCTCGACTATATCATGGAGCTGAAGAACGTTGAGCGTGGACGTATCAAGGAGTATGTCGAGGAGTATCCCACAGCCAAGTACTACGAGGGCAAGCGCCCCTGGTACGAGAAGGCCGACATCGCTCTGCCCTGCGCTACCCAGAACGAGATCAACGGCGACGAGGCTCAGGCTCTTGTCAACAACGGTGTGATTGCTGTTGCCGAGGGTGCCAACATGCCTTCACTGCCCGAGGCCATCAAGATCTTCCAGGATGCCAAGATCCTCTACTCTCCTGGTAAGGCTTCTAACGCCGGTGGTGTGTCAGTATCAGGTCTCGAGATGTCGCAGAACTCTGAGCGTCTGAGCTGGACTGCCAAGGAGGTTGACGACTATCTGAAGCGCATCATGGCCGACATTCACGAGAACTGCGTGAAGTACGGTACTGAGAAGGACGGCTACATCAACTACGTGAAGGGTGCCAACGTTGCCGGCTTCATGAAAGTGGCTAAGGCTATGATGGCTCAGGGTATCGTATAATACACGAGCATCAAGAATAACCAACACAAACGCATGTTGGGCGGGACTCGAAAGGGTTCCGCCTTTTTTTATCGGTTTTTCAACAAATCTGTCAAGCGGTCTGAAATAACCCATTTCATCACCCGATATAAGTCATTTCACCATCCGAAATGGCTTATTTCACATTGTCAGGTCGAAATGCTTCGCTGAGCGGCTTGCAAAGAATGTAAATGTCAAATGTCAAATGTCAAAATCTCGTTCTTCCGCGGTTTTATTGCGTATTGCGCGCATTTTGACTTTTGACATTTGACATTTTCGTGTTTTTTTATCCAGCGAATGAAAAAACAGAGACATTAAATTTTATATTATAATATATTAT
>Ga0310695_10009990_pt1 | contig 14055 bp, 25 predicted proteins | sample RumenRJG_04DNA_FD_203882 | JGI IMG/M metagenome (GOLD analysis project Ga0310695, IMG submission 203882) | Bovine rumen microbial communities from Lethbridge, Alberta, Canada - RJG_04 (v2) (version 2) | ecosystem: Host-associated > Mammals > Digestive system > Stomach > Rumen | place: Canada... | reverse complement strand
GGGCGAGTTGAACGGCGTGATACGTTTGACCGTATGAAACTTTATCCGCGATTGGTGGAGTTTCGCACGGTCAAGCGCATCCGCATTTTCACGCCTTTCTATCTTTTTTCGCAACTGGTTTACGTCGTAGGGCATAGTCCACAAACTCAAACTTGGAATTTTCCGGGAGGTGCCACCCTCCATTTTTGGGCATCCTCAACAACCGCTCGGCGTGGCCGAACTCAAACTCGCGCGTGGTGCCTCCGACTACCAACGCAACCGTTGTAGTCTTGGCCGCCATTATTCTGCGTTAATGAGGTCAGTAAGCGGGTTGAAGTCCGTAGGCTTGACGATAACGAGGTTGTCGCTATAATTCTCGGCATACTGCCAAGAAATAGCGTTGCTGTCCTTTGCATCGTAGTTGCCGTGCACCTTATCCCCTACGAAGAAAGCGCGGATAGGAATAGGGTAATACGTGGTGGCGGTAGTGCCATCCTGTATTGCCTCAATCTGTCCGTTCTCGTCGAAAAGATAAACACCGAGGTTGCCTACGTTGGCCTCGCAGGAAAGGGTTTTGAGTGCCTTTGCGATAGCCTGCGGAATAGAACGCATCTGTGCGGTGAACTCGATAGGATTGCCTCCCAGCACCTCCGGGATACCTCCGAGGTCGTCATTGCCGCCGCCTGTCATACGTGCGTCGCCACCCGAATCCGCGGGAGCATACACATACGGAGAAACAACAATTTTGCTTCCATCCTCTGCGGAGAGCAATGCGCTCCAACTTGCAAGCAAGGTAATCGCAGCCGTCGTGGTAAAACTGTTTTTTGTTCCGTCAGCCTTTGTCAGCCTCTGGAAAGCGATTTTTTGGATTTGTCCGAAATTGACGGGGCAGGATGCGTTAGGGACATCTGCGATAGCCGCCGACTGTGGACATTGACAAATAAGTGCCATTGTAAACGATTCTTTAAGTTAAAAAAAAGATATTCCAACGGCTTCCCCTTTGCCGTTCCGACTACAAATGTAGTAATTTTTCTTAAAAACACCGAATTTTGAGCGAAAAAGCGAAAGATATATAATTTATCATCTTTCAGATTCAAGCCCGCCAAATCCGAAATAAATGCGTATTACGCCGTTAATGCACACGCACCCCCCTGTGGGCCTGTGCATACGGCTGCGTATTCCCGCCCGCAATCTCTTTTTCGTATATGCCCGTTAGCCCGTCCGCATCATCATCGTGTGCGTTACCCGTAAAGTTGCGGAGAAACCCCGTTATGTGTGCATACATCTTCGGGTAGGCAGTCTCCCAGCCGAAAGGCATAATTATATGCTGATTCACGAAAGGCGCGTTAGTTACGATTCTGCTCTCTTTGTTCGCCCCTTGATAAAAAGGCACCGTCAACGCCCGCACTTTCCTTTTTACGACCTTTTCGAACTGCGAGCCTCCGTTGTTACTCTCAATCCACGCTTTTTGCACCCCTTTCTCGTTTATCAGTCTCGGCACCGTAACCGTCGTCACATCCGTGCTCTCGTCCGTGTATATAATCCCTGTTATCAGCGCGAAAAGCAACGGCTCAAACCTTTTCGTGTTCTCGTTCCAAATTTGATTTTCGGACCTGTAAATATCATAACTTGCCGCGAACAGGTAGTCGTTCCCCTCATCCGCAACGTCCACGTAACAACCGCTACGCACATACGTGCCCCAATCGCTTTTCTCCACCCACGTTTTGAAAGGCTGATATAACCGCCCCTCCGCGCTCCCCGGCTCGCCTTGAAACAGGCACTGGAATCCCACAGGGTCGATGTCCCTCTGCTGCTGCAACCTTTCCAGCGAGTGCCGCTCCGGCCAAAGGGCCTCGCCCTCCGCCCTGCCGTCTATCTCCGTCGGCGCACCTGTCTTTATAGCCTCAAAATTCACGAGCACCCAAGCCCCGGCGGGTATGTTCTCGAAATCCTCCCACCTCTCGGCCTTGATAACTTGCTCGCTTTCCAAGATATGCCCTATTATATCCTCCGGGTGCCAGCGCGTAAAGACAATCAGTTGCTGCGATTTATTATGCAACCTCGTACGTGCAACTTTTGTGTACCAATCCCACGCCCCCGCTCGGACTACCGGGCTATTGGCTTCCGCAGAATCTTTGTACAGGTCGTCAAGTATCATAACATCCACTGTCTTGGATGTCAGCGCACCGCCACGGCCCACCACTCGCAGGCTACCCTGCCGTCCGACTATCTCGAAAACATCCGAATTTCGCAGGTAGTTATTCGCCACCGTAACCACATTCGACCCGTTGAGCATAGTTTCGGGGAAAATAGCGTGGTATTCCTGCGTGTCGATTATCCTTTGCACGTCCCTGTTGAAATCCTTTGCAATCGTTGCGGCATACGAGCAGATTGCGATTTTCAAGTCGGGATTAAGCCCCAGCATCTGCGCCGGGAGAAAGCGGCTGCTCCCCTGCGAATTATGTGTCGGCACAAGTTCTCGGCCAGCAAGATAAATGCCTCCCTCTACCTCAATGCAATTTACATCTGTATCCGCATAATCATCAACCGAACTTATAAATAGCCGTTTTTTATCCTCTCTATCTAACCGTGCTTTGCCGTCCAAACGCCGCTGCTTCCTCGGTATGTCAAATATGCGTTCCCCCTTATCTGGGTTGAACATTATACGCACCTTTGTGCCACAATCTTTGTTGTATAATTTCGCGACATAATTGTGCCGTGTCGGCTTGTAGCCCAAACTACGCAAAAGCACATACACATCGTCAGCCAAGCGCCCCGCCTTTTGGCAAAATTCGCAGGTGCCGCGAGTGTTCACACTGCCGTCAGTGTCCATAAGCCCGCGCAACAGTGCCCGGCGCTGTCCCTCTGACGCCAGCAAATATACGTCCGGGATATGCTTGTTTTGCAGCACTCCGAGTTCACGCAGGGCCCGCGTTTCCAAGCCCGCAAGATGCACGCTGTAAGCGGTCTGCCTCCGTTTTATCTCTTTAGCCAATGGCCGCAAATGTTCCAAATCTTCCGCGCCACAAGTCACCCACTTATCGCAGGAATTTCCATCCCCCAGCCAAACGCCAAGCAAATACGGGTCAATTAGTAACGGCCGAGCCTCAATCTGCAATATTGCATCCGCCGGAATATACGGGCTACGCCTATTTCGTTTGGAAAAAATATGCTGCGTTTCGACTATCTCACGCACGCGCCCCTTATGTTCATCGTGGTCCGCATATATAACCCACTCGTGTTGCCGTGCTGCAATCAAACTGAAACCATCTGCGAAATTTACCGCCTGCGCCTCACACTTATACGCGCCGGAGTTCCATTTTACCGCCTTTGGCTTCCCGTCATCTCCAAAAACGAAATCGCCCGGCCCCAAATCTGCGTGCCGCTTCCATCCCTTTGTCGTTAGTACCGGGGTATCTACTTGCAACGCTTTCCCGTGCTGCGGCGGGGCCTGTATAATGAGGTTTTGCACCTCCCCCCTTGCGAACTTGTCAAGTATTGAATAATAAGCCACGTGGAACGGCGTCGCCTCGAATCCCCTCTGCATATATTGAGCAAACCAAATAAGCCGCCGCCTCGCCCCCTCAATACGGAACAGGTCCGGCTGTTGCTCCAACGTGCGAGTTATGTGCAATTCTTCAAGATTCATTATTTTTCCAAGAAATGCGATTTAAGCCGCTTGAAAAGAAAAGATATATAATTTATCATTTATCGGATTCACGGCCCTATTTTGGCCGTTATGACGGCAATTTGAAAACAAAACCCGGCCAACGCCTATTCATAAACTCGACAACAGACTGCACAACCGATTCGTAGGTCGCTTCGTCAAGCGTCTGGCCCAACTCTATAACAATTATGTCGCCATCATTTTCCATTTATCGCATCCAACACTTGCGCCAGCAAATCGTCCGGCACCTTTTCCAGCGACACCGCTGCGTGCCCGTCGGTTTCAAGCCGTCCCTCTATCTCCTGCGCGTATCTGTTCTTCCATTTCTCCGGGTCGCGGTTTGTCAACGCGAATATAACTGCCGTGGCATTCGGCAATATTTTTTTGGTCGTTATCGTCTGCCTCTTAATTCGCGGCTGCGCTGGGTCATCGGGGTTTTGCTCGTACTCCGTCTTGGTTTCCTCATACTCCGTCCCGCAGATTAAAGTTTTTAGGCTTTTAAGCGCGTCATCCTTGATGCCATTGAGCAACCAAGTTTGGTATTCGTCCTCCGCCTCTTTAACCGCCGCGGAAAATGCCGAAAATTCCTGCATCCAATTCCGTAGGGTATCTCTATCCACCCCGGCGCGTTTTGCCGCCGCCGTGCGTGATTCCCCCTTACGCAGAGCATCGCAAATAATTTCCTGCCTTTCCGCATTATATTTCGTCTTTGCCATTTTTGTCCGTTTGTCATTTTGTCATTTTGTCCCTATACCCCGCGGATGGGTATTTTAATAATGGGGTTGTAATCGTCATAATTCCGCACCACCTCTCTACGTGGATTGCTTCCGGCATCGAAATGCACTATTCGCCCCCCCCATTTTTGGCGCAGGAGCGCGAATTGTTGCGCCTCTCTTTCTCTGTTACGATATGTCGCACACCCTCCGGGCTGTACACTCTGGTCGCAGGAATAATGCAAATAATTGACGCGCAGCACAACCCTTTCGAGATTCAACTGCTGCAACGTCATATCGTAATCCTCTTTCAGTGGCAGCCTTTCGTCATACAGGCAGCGGTTTCCTTTCAGAAAACACTGGAACGGCCCCCCTATGTATTTGTTGGTGGAAAATGGCGCATTCTGTCTGTACGCCCTCGCATCCTTGACGCAGTTAAGCCCCCAAAATTTGGCACCTAAATCCTGTGCCATAATACTGTATTTTTCGAGAATAGTAGGCAACTCCTCTGCCGTAATTATCCGCTCCTTATAACCGAAATGTGTAACAGGGTCGGCCTCGAATCTCCCGATGTAGGACAAATCATCGTCGATAATAAGCACCACATCCATCCCCCTGCCAAATTCTTGTTTCAGTATATAGTTTCGGATTCTGCATAAGTTCCCCTGCACACCTTTGGGGCAAGATATTATTTCCGCATCTGGATTCGCCTTTTTGTATTCCTCATACTCGCCGCAATCAACCCAAACGCGGCAGTACGGCAGGTATTTCAGCGTCTTAACGCCATAGGGCCGCCGATAACTCGGCGCGTTTATTGAAATTTTCATTCGGAAAATGCTTTTTTGAGTTTCTCCAATATCTCCGCACCGCGGAACACCCTACCGATGCCGATTTTTCTGTTGCCGTCGTTTATCTCGCCATCCACTCGCGTACTGTATGCCATAACTTGCGGCAAGTGAAGCAACGTGCAAAGTTGGAGCCAATCCACATCGTTGTCGAAATATAGAACGATATAGTTGTGGTTCTCATTCAAGACCTCGGAAAACTTTACCTCGCTGTCGCTCGTGTCTTCCGCCCACTTTTTCCCCTTTGCGGGTTTCTCCCCGGAAAGCCAATCCTTTGCGACATTTCCCCAAGTAGAAGTGATTTTTTTGAGTTTTTCTTTGTCCCAAAAACCCGCGTGCGTGTTGCCGTTTACCATTATGAAGTCCTCGTCCGCCTCGGACAATCCGGACATAATAGCAACAGGCACCTTTTCCATCCCGTTGAGGCGTGCCGCCTTGCTTCTTTGCTCCCCGTCAATAATAACGAGTTGGCCCGTCCTGTCTGAAACAAGTATCGGCCGCTTCTCGAAATAGTTTGGCATCTTTTTAATTTTTTCTGCCAGTTTCGCTATTTCCTCATCTGTCGCTTGGCGCGGGTTGCGCGGGTTGGGTACAAGACTTTCCAGCGGCAGCAATACTACCTGCGACACCACCTCCGGCGCATTCTCTTTTTTTGCCATAGTTATTTTGCCTTAATTTTCGATTTTAGGCCGTATATAGCCCGAATCAATGTAATTTATTATCGCTCCGCATTAAGGCCGAAGAAATGCCCGTTTCTGGACTTTACCCCTCGGCCCCGTTACGAACACCACAAAGGTAGCAACTTTTCCGAAATAAACAAAAAGCCGGAACTTTCGTCCCGGCTCCTCAATCCCTGCAAATATTCCGCTTTGTCCGTTCATCTTCTTCTGTCTACTCGGATAAAAGGTTATTCGGTTTTTCCGAACTACCAATTACGGGCTTTTGCTCTTTCTGCCCCCCTCCGGTCTTTTTCCCATATAGGACGCCCTCGCGGAAACCCTTTGAAAATATAAGTTCTGTCTTGTTATCCTCGCACGCATCTGCAAGCATCGCCCCGCTCTTTTCATAAAAACGCCAAGCACCGTGCAGGGCGACCTCGAAAGAATCCCGCTCGCCGTATATCGGGGCCATCCTATCGTATTGCTCCCGCGCCCTCTTTTCCGTCCACTCATCTCGGAGCATCTGACGCAGCCTGTCAATCTCCCCCTCGCTCGCTCTGATTCTCCCAACCAAAACCGAAAGCGGGATGCACTGAACGTAAAACATAACACAATAGAAAAACGCCATCCAGTGCCCGAATACCGCCTGTGAAATGGCGCAAAATAAAAACGCCGCAAGCCACAGGATAAAATATGCTATTTTCTTACCTTTTTTCATAATTCTATTTGTTTATCAATTCCACAAAGTCGTAGAGCGTGTTGTAGTTCGTGCAAATACTTAAACTTTGTAAGATTTATGCTCCCGCGATATAGATGTATATTCAATATGGGGAAGTCCCACCGCCAAACATTATCGTGGTCTTTTCCTACAATTATCCGAACGTCAGTATATTCTCCATCTACTTCGGTGCTCCATAAATACACCAAGTCGTATGGCGTGTCTGGTACAAGTTTCCATCCGTTTTTCTCCAAGATTACCGGGGAAAGGGGGATAGGCTCTATATCTTCGGGGAGCACGCCCCAAGGCTCAAAATACAAGTAAATTTTATTGGCATCCGTCACGCTTGTTCGGACACCCGTAACTCGGCGCATATACCACCGTTTTTCTATATGCCCATCCCACGGGCAGCGCCAAGGCAAACGCACTCGCACCCAGTCGCCAGTCATTAGTTCGTTTGCTTTCATAAGTATTAGTTCATTTGCTTTCATATCTATTCCTCCTTTCTTGCTTGCTTGCTTCTTCTATTTTGATATTAGTATAGAAATCCCAAGCCGCTTTAAAGATTGTTTCTCCAAAACCGCAAATGCCTTCTTGAATGTTGTTCCCATAGAGAAAACACCATTGATTTCCGTCCTTGAATGGTTTAATTCCAAGCGCCGCGACACACTGCCACATAGCATGGGTTTCGAGAATCTCTCCATACTGACCTGTAAGGATATTATATAATGTTTCTTGTTCCATATCTATTCCTCCTTTCTTGAAAAGACATTTTCCGCATCTATACCATAATACTCGCAAACATCCTCGAACGGGCACAATCCAACCGAGCCATCATACAGTAGCCTTTGTTCGCACGGAAGCCCATCATCACAAAACACATTACAGCCAAGCATTTCGCAGAAATCCCTCAAATCGTAGGACGAAATGAATAAAACAAGGTGAATTCCGTCGAGATGATAATCCCAATGCCATTCACATCCTCGGTCATTTACGAATTTATAAAGTTCTAATTCTGTCATATCTATTCCTCCCGTATTTCGTAATCCAAAATGTCCGGCTCATTCAAGCCGTAGAACTCCACCACTTGCGCCTCGCTCTCGCAGTAGGCGTCTTGGGTAAGGGTGCGGACTACGCCGCCCCTTACCTCTCGCATTGTTACTTGAAAATGTTTCATAACTGTATCGCTTTTTGTAATACTACTCGTCGCGCCAATAAGTCCAAGTGTGCAATTTGTTCGTACCGTACTTTTTCAAATACGTGTCAAGCCTCTTGCTGAAATCCTCGCGCTCGGCCTCATACGCCCCCAGCATTATCGCCCTATCTTCCGCGCTCACGCAATCCGCATCTATCTGCGCCTGTGTCGCGCTCCCTCCGTGCCTCTCTATAATTGTCGAAAGACGTTCCCAAGAAAGGTCGTACACATTTATAGGCTCGCTCTGTCCGCAGTACGATTCCCGCACCAAGACAGGCACCCTGTTCCACTCCATTTTGCCCACTTTCAACGCCTCAATCGTTTCGTCAAGCGCACGCAGATTTGCGTTCTTGAAAGCAGTTGCGCTCGCAACAAAAGCGGCCCGTGCCCTCTCTGCATCGCTCTGCTCGTGGCCGGAGAAATCCGTGTCGTAACCGAAGCAGAAATGTGTCTGCATCCTCGACTTTCCAACCACGAAATAGCCGCCGTTGCTCAATTTAACAATTTGCCCGGCATCCTTGCGGTAGTAATCATCGTCGCAGCAGTTCGCTTTCCTCATCTCTGCAAGGTACCCGTCCATAAGGGATTTTTTCAATTCTTTGTAATTCTGTACCATATCTTCCAATTTTTTAATATTAAAAACGAATAGCAACCGTCTTTTTGAAATTTTCGAGGCCAGTACCATCCTCCCACGCAGTCCTCCAAGTTTCGAATCCGCTTCCAGTGAAATAAGTACGCACGACGCCGTTCCCAGCGTACCTGTTGCACCTATCCATCATTGATTTAGCCTCCCTCAAATTTTCGGGGGTCGCGTCTACCACCTTAATAATAGTCTGACGGCTGCGACCATCTTTCGAGAAAATCCTGTCTCCCTCAATCCATCCATTGTTTTCGCGGTATCCATAACCACCCTTGTTGTCAGTGTAAAAAGCAATCTGTTTCATATCCGTTTTATTTTTGATTTCGTTGGCAAATATAATACTATTCTTTTAATTCTCCAAACTTTTTTCATTTTTTTTGCGTTTTTGTTGAAAATATTTTTTTCCGTACCTTTGCCCCGTACCAACATTTAACGTTATGCCTATTCAGAAAGTGCCCGGAGGCTACCGCTGGGGCCAATCCGGGAAAATCTACCCCACCCGCGCACAAGCGGAACGACAGGCCCGCGCCATCTACGCGTCCGGCTATCGTGAAAAATCCACATCGACCACGAAAAAAAAATAGGCAATTCCGAAAATTTGCCTATCTTTGCAGCAGTTCTCGAACTGTATCGCTCTTTTTTCTATGGTCTTGAACCGCAGGCCCCGGCTACTCGCTGGGGCTTGTTTTTTTTCGATGCCTCGGTGGGCCTTGTTTCAGCATCTCAATACGCAAACATCCGCAACTGCGGGTGTGTCCGTTGGCGAGGTTGTTTCCGGCGCACTCGAACTCCACACCGCAATCGCACCTTACCCGCCACCGCGCGTTGCCGCAAGCCTCTCGCCCGACCTTTTCCAGCAGCACCAGCCGTCCGTATCTATCTCCCGCGCTTAACATTTGCAACGCCTCCCATCTGCGGCACTCTTTCCACCCCTCCAAACTCCGCGACAATCTCACGCAATCTCGTCTCGTCCGCTTTACTGATAACGATATGCAGTTGGCTTCCCGTGCCGTCATATACCCGGTAAAGCAACCGCTCCCGCATAAGTGCATAATGCACCCCAATCTGCGCCCCCTCTGACGGGAAAGAAAAGGCCAGCACCAAAAGCCCCGGCCAATCCTTTCCGCATATCGCAGCGAACTGCGATTCCCGTGTCTTTACCTCTACGGCCATACCCCGAAATAGATTATATCCAACGCGATAAGAGCCCCCAGCAACAGGCCCGGCCAATTCTCCGCCAGCCCCGTTCCAATTTTACGTAAAATCTCTTTCATAATCAGTGCAGGTAAAATGATATTTTAATGCCGCGGCGCAACTTGCACACGCATTTGTCTTCCATACAGTTCCAAACCCTGTCGAGCAGTCTGTTGCAGAGTTCGATGTCCCCGACCATTGCGATGAATCCGCGCACGCCTACGAGTGTGTTAATCTTGCGGCCCTCATAAATTCCGGAGACCTTAATTTTCCAATCCCTGTTGATGTCCTTTGTTGTGTACTTTAATGTTTCCATATCCGTTTGTTGTTTGATTTCGAAGGCAAATATAATACATTATTTTTAATCCACAATACTTTTTTTTATTTTTTTACGTTTTCAGTTATTTTTTTTGATTTTGCCATTTGCGGGCCGCGAAGCAAAAAGATATATAATTTATTATCCCGAACTTTTATGCCCGTAAAATGGCCGTTTCTTTCACTTTCCGGCTATCATACAAGAAAAAGCCCCAGCAAGGAATGCCGGGGCCTGTCGCCTAACAAGAAATGAAATCAAACAGGATATGAATAGGCGACTATGGTAACATAAAGCCAAACATTATTTTCGGAAACCACGGCGACGCCGCAAGAAGTTTATATTGCTTCGTAGACAATCGCGTCGGTATCGGGAACGTCGGACCGCCATCCAAGTTTATCTGTCCGCACATAATCTCCCCGCACGGCTCTCTGTCCTCGATGGCGCAAGCCAGTGCGTAAGTTATAGCCGTTTCCAGCAACTCCCACCTAATTGAGCGCGTATCCCTCGGCCACTTTGCGGAAATATTGATAATCACACGCCGACCGGGGCAATAGTGGCCCGTCGCTTCAAGCGCGGTAACAATCCGCAGCAAACCCTCTTTCGCATAACTATCCGGCACACCTATAAAGTGGATGCCGAGGCCGTGCTCGATTGTTACCTCTATATTTACGGGGATTACGCCGTAATCCGACACCGTAAGCCCCTGTACCTTTCTCGTTACTCTTTCCATATCTCGCCCCCCTCTTTTAATACACCCTGCGGCTCGCACGAATAATAGGACACATACTGTAACGGCCCTCCGGGTAGCAGACCTCCTCTCCGTCCTGCTCACGTACGCCCTTGCGTACCGTCTCCCCTTTCCAATTTACCATCGTCAACTGCTTCGCAGTCCTCCCAATGATTACATACTCAAAGATGCAATCGCTGTCGCAAATACTGCGGCTTCCGTAAGTCTTTCCAATTTCAAACTGTATCATAACTGTATCGGTTAAATTGTTTAACATCCTAAAACCTCGCGGCGCACTGTTGCCGGAATCTCGCTCGCAATATCTACCCTGTAAGTTCTGCAATACCATTCGAAGATGCTATGGCCCTCGGCCTGTCCGCATTCTTTCACTAATACTGCAAGGATAAACCTCATCGTGTTTCTTTCGTTTACTGTCGTTTCCATATCCGTTTCATTTTTGATTTCGGTTACAAAAATAATACGTTTTTTTTAATTCTCCAAATTTTTTTACATTTTTTTCGTTTCCGCCGTAAAAAAATTACGGACCAGCATTTGGCCCGTAACTTTTTATCGCTTGCGTGGTGCATATTTTATTTTGGCTTTCCACTCGTTTTCGCCCTGCGTTTTTCGCAACTCCAACAGGCGGTCCCCCATCCTCCCGCGGATGGCATCCCCTACGGCTCGCGCCCTTTCGGGTTTGCACCAATATACCATATAATAGTATCGCTGCCGCTCTGTTATCATCGGCTCGTCATCCTCTGACATACAGTGCACCATCCGCCAAAGCATCCCGTCCCAGACGGTCATTTTTTCCCGCGCCATTGTTCTCGTATTTTAAGCCAAAGGCAATAAGCAGTAAATGCTATCGCGGCAACCGCGGTGCACGGCCAATATGCCGCCAGCGGCCAGTTCTCGAAATCGTCGTCTGCCTCATAAAGCACGCACTGACATATCAGCGCAATGGCGGCATATCCCGCCAAAATCAAAAGAATAGTGTTCATACTCATTTATTTTACGTTAACAACTTTTGAAAGTATCTTCGCAAATCCGTCAGAATCCAGCATTAAGTGCTGCGGATAAATGGTAATGTCGTCTTTCGGGACAATAAGCCCGTAAATGCCCAACTGCCCGCGTATCGGCATTTCCACCACGCGGCGCGGATTACGGAGCAACCAGCCCCACCCCTTGCTCGGCCTGTCAGCCTGCGGGATGCAGGTCGCCTCCCAATCCTCCGCCGTGAAATCTTCCACGGGCTTCGTGCCGTATATCTCAACATAGCCACACGTTACCGCGCTTGGATGGCAAGGCAGGACGGGCTTTGCGGAGGAACATATCAAAATATCGCCGCGAAACTTTGTGTCGCGCGACCGCACCTCGATACGCTTATCCGCAAAAAATGTCCCGTCCTCATAACGACCCGTTACACGTGTCATTAAATCCGCGTACGGCTGCTTTACAGTCAACGCTTTAATAACCTCGTGCAACTTAGGGTCGTAATCTCTTTTATCTATCTGCATATCAAAATCACATTATTAAAGGGAAAATAGGGCAGTTTAACGACTTGCCCCGGGTCGAACATTAAAAGGCATGTCATCCGATTTCTCGCCGTCGGGAGCCGGAGTGTCGGAGGGCTTTTCGGCCACCCTGTTCGCGCCCTTGAAATCTTCGGGCTCCGGGGCCGGGGCTTCCTGCCTGTCTCCCTTGCTTCCGAGCAGTTCCAAATCCGTTACGTTAACCTCCGTAACGTATCGCTTCTGCCCTGCGTTATCCTCATACGAGCGCGTTTCAATCTTGCCGACAATAAGCAGCGGCGTGCCTTTCTTTACGAACTTTTCGCACACCCCGGCAAGGCCCGTACGCTTTACCACGATATTGTGCCAAGTGGTTTTGTCCTCCACCTTGCGGCCGTCACTCGTCTCGAATCCTCTTTCGGTGGTAGCCAGTGAAAACTGCGCGACCTTTCCGCCCTCTTTGAAATCTGTTATCCGCGGGTCGTCTCCTACATTCCCGCGCAAAATTACTATGTTCATAACCCAAAATTTTTGTATTCGTTTTTTAACATCTCTATACGTAACAGGTTGCTGCGATATATACGCATATTCTCCCTGTCGCCATTCTCCCAGCGGTTATGCGCCGCAAGGGATAAAATATTTACGTTGCGCGGGTCGTGGGCCATCTCCGGGAAAGCACCCCTCGTCAATATGTGCGACACGTGCACCGCGCTATAATTGCGTAACGGCTGCATCGTTTCCTCGCATATCTTCGGGGAGTGCTCCCAGCACCATCTGTAAAACTTTTCGTTTTCTTCCGGCCCGTGTCCCCTCCCGAACAACTCCCGCTGGATAGATACACGCAGGACAATATCCATCGGGAAACGCCTGTCAAGCAGCGGCTCATACCCCCGCGCCCTCGCGTAATCGTACATCTCGCGTGTATCTATCAGCATACAGTTACAGGCTTTCGAAATCCCCTGTTTCGGCACACTTGCCGTCGTAAATATATGCCCGCACCTCTTTTTCGATGTCCGGCACAAGCAGTGACAATTTGGCGCAAATATCCGCGTCGCTTATCAAATATTTTACGCGCTTTGTCTTGATACGCACGGCACCCACCGCGATAACGGTGTCAAGCGTTCCGGCAGCAGATACACCCCTGTTGTTTTCCTTTCCCGCAAAGGTCAATGAAACCAAGTTGAAGCGTCCCGCACATTCCGGCGAAAGCACCTCGTCGTATGCAAGTTCGGCCCCGTGAAAATACTTATCGAAATCCGCGTGCGGTTGACGCATAAAGTTTGTTGTAATCTCCGTTGTTTCTCCGGCCTCGTTGGTTTCGCTATACGAAATTTTTAGGCCGCCAATCGTGCGTTCCACCTTGTGGAGCACGAACTTTTCGATGTTCTCGTTTGCCATTTTTCTATGATTTTTTTTGTTTCTCGGCCAAAGTCTTGGCCGCAATCTTTTCCGCTTTCTTCGCCTCTTTGTTTTGAGGGGTTAGCACTCTGCAAGCAATCCCGACTAGCACCTCTATGTCGTGCGCCATCGCTATTGCCGCCCTTTCGCTCTTTGCATCTTTCTCTACGCTTGCCACCCATTTCGCCACATACTGCGCTATCGCCTGCGGCGGGAAATTCAGTTTAATTGTTTCCTGTTCCATTAAGTTAATACTTTTAGTAAATGTTCGCTTATTTTTTCATTTGCTGCCGATTTAGAGGCATAAAGCCCTCGGCCAATAAATTCCATATCTTTTTGTTTTATGACCGAAATATGGCCGTTTCCTGCCTTTTCTCCCCCTGCCTTGAAAATGTCGCCCGGCTTTTCCTCATCCGGGTACGTACGCACCTGCAACTTTACAAGCCCAAGAGCAACCAAGACGGGCAGACACCGCTCACACGCGCACGCATCT
>Ga0310695_10009989_pt1 | contig 14055 bp, 13 predicted proteins | sample RumenRJG_04DNA_FD_203882 | JGI IMG/M metagenome (GOLD analysis project Ga0310695, IMG submission 203882) | Bovine rumen microbial communities from Lethbridge, Alberta, Canada - RJG_04 (v2) (version 2) | ecosystem: Host-associated > Mammals > Digestive system > Stomach > Rumen | place: Canada... | reverse complement strand
TTTGTTACGGATAACGCTGTTTATACGGCAAAATTCAGTACAAAAGTCAATAAATTTGTTGTGACATGGAAAGATGATGACGGAACTGTTCTGAAAAAGGATATTGCAGAATACGGAGATATGCCCGTATATAGCGGTGATGCTCCCGAAAAATCCGCTGATGAATATTGCAGTTATGTATTCAAAGGCTGGAACAAGGCATTGTCACCCGTAACGGAGAATGTGGAGTATATTGCCATATTCCAAAAAATCGTTAAAAAATCTCTTTCCAATGACAGTGCCATTCTTACAAAGGAAAATAAACTTGGAACTCCTGTGAGGATAAAGGCATTGGCAAGCGGTGGTGAGGGCGATTACAAATATGCTGTTTATTACAAGAAAACATCAAATTCTTCATGGGCAACTTGTTCTTCATGGACGGAAGAAACGGATTTTTCAATCAGTCCGACTGCTGCCGTGAAGTATGATATTTGCGTGAAAGTAAAAGACAAGAGTGGTACTGTTTCCAAAAAGTATTTTACTGTCAATATCGAAAATACATTCAAAAATATTTCATCGGTAAGTGCAGAAAGCATTGATTCGGGTGAAAGAGTTTATGTAAAAGCGGCTGCTGTGGGCGGTCTTGGGGACTATCAATATGCAGTGTATTACAAGAGAACAACTCAGTCCAAATGGACAACCGTTTCATCATGGACGGATAAGAGTGATTTTGTCATTACGCCCAAATCTGTCAACGGATACAATAGACTTCCTCGGAAACTAATTTTTTGCTTTACAAAAGTGTGAAAAAATGAGATACTAAAATAGGGTGACCAATATGAATTATTATGAAAAAAGCAAAAAGTTAAATGATACAGATTTCAAACAAGTAATAGGAGTAAAAAGAGAAACGTTTTCAGAAATGGTAAAAGTTCTGAAAGGAGCTTATGCCGAAAAGCATAAAAAAGGTGGCAGAAATACGAAACTGAGTATAGAAGAACAGTTATTAATGACTTTAAAATATCTCAGACAATATGTTACGCAAAAAGAGTTATCATATGAATTTGAAGTAGGAGAAGCCACTGTGCATGATACGATTGTCTGGATAGAAAATACACTTGTAAAAGACAAAAAGTTTTCTTTGCCGGGAAAAAAGGCATTAGTGGAAGATCAGAGTATAGAAATCGTTCTTGTAGATGTAACAGAATGTCCTGTAGAACGCCCCCAAAAAAACAGAAAAAATGGTATTCAGGGAAAAAGAAACGACACACAATAAAAGCACAGGTGATAGTAAGAAAGTCCGATATGAAAATTCTGTGTGTTGCAGAGAGCATCGGAAAAACACATGATTTCAAGCTGTATAAGGATAGTGTGGGACATCGTATGCTGAGTACAATAAAGGTACAGGCGGACAGTGCTTACCAAGGAATTACTATGTACCACCTCAACAGTGAAACTCCAAAGAAAAAGCCAAAAGGCGGTCAGCTTACTGCCAAAGAAAAAGCTGAAAACAAACATATTTCCTGTGAACGAATTTATATTGAACACATCAATGCGAAAATCAAAGTCTTTAAAATTATGAAATACAGTTATCGCAACCGTAGAAAACGCCATTTTTTACGGTTGAATCTCATTTGTGCCATCATCAATTTTGATGAGAAATTTTAGTTTCCGAGGAAGTCTAATATCTGTGTGAAAGTTAAGGATACAAACGGTGTAATTGTGAAAAAATACTTTGAACTGACGGTGAAAGATATCTCTTTGAAAAATCTTTCGGAGATCAGTGCGGAAACGCTCGCTGTCGGTGAAACCGTCACATTTACGGCACTTGCAAAAGACGGTCAGCCTAATTATCAATATGCTTTCTACTATAAGAAAACCGAAAAAATATGTGTTATAATTCCTTATGTTGTAAGAGAACTCTAACCGTATTGAAAATCAATAACAGAGTTTGCGGAAATTTTTTTTGAGAATAGGTTAGTTTTAACTAACTAAAAACGGAGTGTTTCGGGATTTTTTCCGATAATTCCGATATGTCATAGGGAGGAGATAGACATAATGAGAAAGGTGTTTTCATTTTTGTTGGCGTTGGTGATGATAATAGGATTGTTTCCGATTTCAGTCGTGGTTGATGCGGCAACATATACGGAATGTGCGTCGGGTACGGTTTCGTGGCAGATGATTTATGACAATCCAAATACATATTACTGGAAACATGATGGGGATTATTATGTACTGACAGCAAGAAAGTCAAGCAAGGATTATTATGTCACTCTTTACAGAAAGTCCGAACTTCGCTATTTAAAACAGGATAAAGATGACGATTCAGATGACAAGCATGAATGGGACAGCTCATCTTCAAAATATACGGGCGGTAAGCTGTACACAAAAGGTACAAGTCAAACCGGAACTTTGGCAAACAAAACATATAGTGGAATAAGTGACCTTTCTTACCGGAACGGTGGTGCAGCATACAAAATAAAAGTTGATTTCACGGTAAGTAATGGAAAAGTTACCGCATTTACAGTAACGCCCGTGGTAGAAGGCGGTGGCAGCATGGACGAAGTAAACAAAAAATATTTTGATGATGCTGTTGAAGGTGTAACGAATCAAGTTTTGAACAAGACTGCATATAAAGACCTTGACAATATGATAGACGCTGTATCGGGTGCAACCTGTTCTTCGGATTTAATAAGGGACGCTGTGAATGTTAGTATTAATGGCTCTGTGCTTTCCGGTGGCGGAGAAGTGGAAGTCCCAACCGATTCAGAGGTTTATGTTTACAAAGGAACAAGTGACAGTGCGTTTACTAAAAAAGATGAGGATTATAAAGTTTATGTTGAAGTAAGGGTTGTTGACGGTAATATAATATCAGTGCAAACAACAGGCATAAGAACCAAAGACAACAAGAATATTACTGATGCTAAAAATGTAGCTTGTTTGAATAAAGCGACTGGCGGTATTTCCAATTCTGTGGTTAAAAAAGCTTGGAATGATGAAACTGTCAGTGGGATTGATACTATTTCCGGTGCGACGTATTCATCAAATTTGATAAAAGAAGCTATGGGTAATGCATTGGGCGGTGACAACTCAAGGGTTTATGTGCTTGTTTCTGCTCCGACTTCGGGCAAAAAATATATCATTGCCAACAGAAACACAAGCGGTTCGGGCTATATGATGAACAGTTCCTTTGACGATAACAAAACAGGCATTGTGTCTGTAAATGTTCAAAAAGATTCTTCAAAATACAGCGGACAGCCTTATATTACTTTATCAAGCGATACAAATGCCTTGACCTTTACAGGTACAATTTCAAGCTTTACTTTAAAGAACAAAAGCGGAACAAAATTAAATGGAAAAAGTTCCAGTGCCACTTTTAAAAGAGATAGTGATAACTATATCAAAGAAAGTCACAAAGGCTATTATCTTTATTTCAAAACAAAAGATTCAGAAGCAAAATGGGAAAAAAGTTCCAAAACAGATGTATACTTCTATGAAGAACAGCCGACACCTTATACGGTGACTTGGGTTGACGGCAATGGAGGCACTGTTACAAGCGAGGTTGAACCCGGCGGAACACCCCATTATCCAAACGGTGAACCCACAAAAAATCGTGAATATTCCAATGGAAGTTATACTTATTACAGATTTATCGGTTGGTCAACAGAACGTGAAGCCACAACAGGACAAAGCGAAGATAGTTTTACTATTACAAAAGATACCACTCTTTATGCCAAGTTTTCAGCAATTACCGACACTTATACGATAGAGTGGAGAGAATGGCCTACCGAAGATGAAAACGGAAATACCATAGAGGGAAATCTTCTTGCTCATCAGACGGGCGTAAAATACGGTGATACGCTGACATATACAGGTGCAACACCTACAAAAGAGCCTGATGACTGGTATATATATACTTTCAGCGGTTGGTACACTCAGCCTTATCATGCACATGGTCGTACCATGGAAGAATGGGGAATTGTTACGGGCAATGAAACATATTACCCGACTTTTGAAGCAACTTTGCGAAATTATTACAATATCACTTGGGCGAATGTTGACGGGGAAGGTACACCGCTTGTTGTATCTTATCCCAAAGGCAGTGTACCGGCTTATGACGGCATTCCCTCAAAAGCCGATAATACACAATATACATACACTTTTACAGGGTGGAAGTCGCTTAATACAGGGACGGTTTATGCAGTGGGTGAAACTCTCCCGACAGTCACGGACAATGAAACCTATACGGCACAATTCATAGAACAGCCTCGTTTTTATACGGGAACAGTTAATGTAGTCCGGGTTGACGATAACAATGCTTATGATACGAGAGAAAATTATGTTGAAGTTACAATAAACTGTGCAGGAACGCAGACAACAAAGAAAATCGGTTATAAAGATAACGGAGTTACTCCCCGTGAAAATGTGACGATCAACGGAAATACATGGACATATTCTATTGAATTGCCGAGTAGTGAATATTCTGTATCGTATGACCAAAATGAAGAAATGTATGACTATTCCATTTCGGGCAATACGATTACGTTTACCCTCAAAAAATATACGGTCACTTGGAAAAATGATGACGGTACTATTCTTGAAACCGATACCGATGTTCCTTATGGCTCAACGCCTAAATATGACGGTGTAACACCGACAAAAGCCGCAGACGCACAATATACCTATACATTCAGCGGCTGGACACCTGCTGTTACACCCGTAACAGGCAATGCCACTTATACGGCAACATATTCTTCAACACTCAACACATATACTGTCACATGGAAAAATGATGACGGAGGTGTTCTAGAAATAGATGAAAATGTTGCTTATGGCACAACACCAAATTATGATGGTGAAACACCGACAAAAGCCGCAGACGCACAATATACTTATACATTTGGCGGTTGGACACCCGAAATTGTAGCAGTAACAGGCGAAGCGACTTACACAGCAACATATACAGCAACGGTCACAGCAACAGGTGATACAGCAGTTGCCGATTTGGACTTGAAGTTTGAGGCAAGAAAGTCCGGTGAGTATATCGTAGTTGATATGAAAAGAGCATATACATCTGATGATTCGATAGGCGGTATGGATATTACGCTTGGAGTTGACAGCAAAACGACTTTCGGAAATGGCAATGATGTTTCCCAGTCTGCCATTACAGCATTGACAGCTGAATATAACAGTGGAAATCGCTCGTTAGCTTTGACCGGAAAGCAGACGGATACTTTTGAAACAGACGAAACGATAGTATCGTTTTATTACAAACTGACAAATGCTTTTGCACAGCAGACAGATTATACTTTTACCTATGAGTTTGAAACAGCGGCTCTTTTGAATGGAAATACTGAAACGCACTTGAATATAGAAGATAGTACTGTTACGGTAACATTCCGTGAGGATTTCGACTATGAGGTTACATTCAATCCAAACAACGGCAGTCCGAATACAGTACAAGTCGTAGCCAACGGAAGTAAAGCCACAGCACCGATAAATCCGGCAAAATCGGGTTATACCTTTAATTATTGGTACAGCACCGATGAGGATACAGCGTTTGATTTTGACACTGCAATTACTGATGATGTCACTTTGACCGCTAAATATACGAAGAATGAAACAGCTACAGGTACAAAGACGGTAACATTGCCGGCAATCGACATTGAAAAGCAGCTGAATAAAGATCACAATGTCACTCTTGATGAAACTTTCACATTCAAGATTGAATTTGAGAGCCTTACACCCTCAGAATCCGCAGCATATCTTGGAGAACCGACAAATTATACAGCTCCTGTTCTCGGCACACATGAAGCAGGTGATACATTTGGTACAGTAACGGTAGCAACGGGCGATATGACGGAAAACAATGAAAAGACGGCTTTTATCGGTACATATGCTTTGAGTGATTTGAGCGGTGAATTTCCGATAGGCGGTGTTTACAAGTACAAAATTACAGAAGTGGCAGGCGAAAACACAGATGTAGAATATGATCCGGCTGTCTATCATCTTGAAATTGAAATAGAAGAAAATCAAGACGGTGACCTTGTTCTGACACGTCAGGTTCTCAGAAAAGACGGTGAAAATGAAAAACAGAATAAATCCCTCTTTGTCAACAGCTATGCACCGACAGATACACTGACAGTCAGCAAGAGTGTTGTTGGAAATCCCCAATATGCAAACAAGCCCTTTACTTTCGAGATAACATTCACAGCAGCTACTACAACCAACGGCAAGAAAGTAAAAACAGATTTGAATGATGATAAAACAATAGCAGATGATGAAGTGCTTGAATATGGCAGTGTATATACATTTACTTTGACTAACGGTGCAAACAGAGTATTTGAAAACATTCCCGAAGGTACAAAATATACCCTTAAAGAACTCGGTGAAGAATACTATACAGGAGCGATTGCAACAACAGGTGATGCAAAAGAAGTCAATGGTACATATAAAAATGATGTAACAGTAGCAGATGTTATGATAGTTAATGGCGGAAATGAAGCAAATGTAACTAATACTTACAGTATCACACCGCCCACAGGCTTGAATTTCAGTAATGAAATGCTTGTTATGATGGGATTGGCATTGGCAGCAGTTGCAGGCGGAGTTGTTATCAACCGCAAGATTAAAAAAGCCAGAGAGTAATTTTCTTAAAGTTTAAGGAGAAAGACTTATGAAAAGAACGCTGTTGCTGATATGTACAGCGGTGTTCTTTATGGCACTCTTCGGCAGTTCGGTTCGGGCAGTGGAAGAATGGAAAGATACAATTTCACTGCCTGTTTTCCAGACGATTGTTCCAAGTAACAATGAAAATCCGAATGATTTTACAGTCAATTATATTCTGACACCCGATGATGCAGGCAATCCTATGCCGAAAGATTCCGAAAACGGTATTTATCGTTTTTCCGTTAAAGGAAACAGTGAATATGATATACCGTTTATAGAGGTAACGGAACAGGGAATATGGCATTATACGCTTTCCGCCAATGGTGAGGGGATAAAGCTTGCATACAGCAGTTTGGAAATAGTAATATACGGAGTTTTTGACGGTGAAAGGTTTTATGCAAATGCCTTTGCAAAGCTTCCCAACGGAAAGAAAACGGATTTGAATTTTACTGCAAATGTCATTCCGAAAGTGGCAGATATTTCCTTTGAACCGTCAGATGAAATTTCCGATGAAATTTCCGAAAATTCCGACAGGGAGAGCAGTTTTTCAAGTGATGTTGTCGATACGGGGGACAGAGGCAGTTCGGGATTGTATTTGATAATAATGTCAAGTGTTTTGATAATTTCACTGATGATACAAAAGCCGAAGAGAAGTAAAAAATATCAATAGCTGTAACCGAAGCATAAGTTGACAAAGCACTGTGTTTTTTTAGGCACAGTGCTTTGTCAGTTTATGATATAATATATAAGGTGATGGATTTGAAGAAAATAATAAAAGTGACGGTTTGGGTGACAGAGTTTATATTAAAATATATCTGTCTGGCAATATTGGTGTTTGTATTTTTATTTGGCTTGTATGTCGAAACGGATAAATATAATATCGTATCTCAGGCAGACAGTTCAAAATATCAATCTTACAAACCTGTTTCGGACGATGCACTTTCATTTGAGCAGATGAAAGCATTGAATAATGATATTATCGGCTGGCTGACAATCAATGATACAACGATAGATTATCCGATTGTGCAGGGAAAAACAAATGACACTTATATCAATCGGACTGTTTTCGGGGAATTTTCCCTGACAGGCTCGATTTTTCTGGATTTCAGAAATAAAAGTGATTTTACAGATACCCTATCCATTGTTTACGGTCACAATATGATAGGAAATGTGATGTTCGGAGGAATTGACTTGTTCAAAGACAAGGAATATTTTGACAGTCACAAAACAGGGACTCTTTATTGCAGCGGAAATTATTATGATATCAATATATTTGCCTGTTTTCGTGCAAATGGCTATGATACAAATGTTTATCAGCCAAATCTTACGTCTGACAGCGTAAATCAATGGCTTAGTTATATCCGTAAAAATGCCGTTTATATGGAAGATGCCGTTCCCGAAAATATGCCGATTCTGTTGATGAGTACCTGTTCCTCGGAAACAACCGACGGCAGAACATTGCTTGCGGCATCGTTCAAAAAGGGCATACCGCCTAAAATAAAAGAAGATGATGAAAAGGAATTTTGGATTCATATTCCAAGTATTCACATAGAGGAATTGAATGTCACTCATTTATTGATAGGAATAACAATATGGCTTTTGGTGACGATTATTTTTACATTGCTGAAAAGGAAAGGAAATAAAAATGGCTCTCAAAAACGAGAAGAAAACAAATAAAAAGCTACCAAAAGACAGCATTTGGTGGGATATTATCGGATTAGTGATAAAAATTGGTTGGATAGTATTATTCTTTGCGGTAGTATTTGTATTTTTTATAGGTGTAACAGTGAATAACGGTGTAAGTATGATGCCGTCATTTCATGACAGAGATGTTATATTTTATTATCGGCTGGCAAATGATTTTAAAGCCGGTGAAACGGTAGTTTATGAGGGCAGAAACGGAGAACTGATAACAGGTCGTATCATTGCCCGTAACGGAGATACAGCGGACATCACCGAAGATGGCGTAAAAATAAACGGTTATTACAGAAAGGAAGATTACATTTCCGGTGAAACGGTTCTTTTTGACAGTGGAATGAAGTTTCCCGTTACACTATCAGACGGACAATATCTGATACTGTGTGATAATCGTTCCGAACCGTCAGACAGCCGCATTTTTGGAATTATCACGCAAAATCAGATAAAGGGCAGAGTTATGCTTTCAATACGGCAGAGAGATTTTTAAATGCGATAATTTATCTGACTGGAATTTGAAAAATCGTTTGACATGGCTAACTGTGAATGATATAATAAAGTTAGTTGAATTTAACAAATGATATTTTGAAAGGAATGTTTAAATTATGTTTGGATTTTTGAGAAATGAAAAATTCTGGTTGGTGGCAGCAGGTGCAGTCGGAACGATAATAGGCGGAAAAATATTGAAATCACCGACAACACGCAAACTTGCCGTACAGGGACTTGCAAAAGGCATGATGATTCAAGGAGATGCAAAAGAGGCTTTGCAGAATATGAAGGATGAAGCGGAAGATATTTGCTATGAAGCCCGTCAGGAAGCCGAAAAAAGCAAATCAAAGGAAGATTCCGACAATGAAGTATAAAATCGTTTATGACGGCAAAGGAAGAATTCGTTTTCGTTGCGGTCAGTATGCCTTTACGGAACATGAAGAAAGCAAAATTGAAAAGGCTTTGACGGATATGGAATTTGTGAAATCCGCAAAAGTGTCCTGTGCAAACGGTGGTATTCTTGTAATGTATGAGGGAATACACCGTGAAGATGTGATAAAAGCCGTTGAAATGCTTGATGTAAAGCAGCTTTGGGATATCAAGGAAGATGAAAGCCTGTCTGTGCGTGCAATAGACAGGAAATTCAGAAAAGATATTAAGCGAATAGTTGTGAAAAGACTTGTGCATAAATTATTGATACCAAAGCCTTTAAGTACGGCAATTACTGTTTTCAAGGGCTGTAAGTATATAATTAAAGGCATACAGGAACTGTTTTCGTTTCGTCTTGATGTAGAAGTACTTGATGCGGCATCAATAACGGCTTGCCTTGCACAGAGAGATTTCAAAACAGCCGGTTCGGTCATGTTTTTGCTGTCTGTATCGTCACTTCTTGAGGATTATACAAAGGCAAAAACAAAAGCTGCATTGACTGACAGTTTGATGATACATACAGATAAGTTATGGAAAGTTGATGACAGCGGAGAATATCAAGTATCCATGTCGGAACTGAATATCGGTGACAGGATAAGGGTGCAGACGGGAAGTGTGATAGCCGTTGACGGAGAAATTATTGACGGTCAGGCGGAAATCAATGAAGCGTCCATGACAGGTGAAGCCCTGCCTGTTTCAAAAGCAAAAGGCAGTACGGTTTTTGCGGGAACGGTTATTGAAAACGGCAATATTGTGATAAAAATAAGAGCCTTGTCAGAAAATACCCGTATCAGTCAGATAGCGGAACTTATCAGCCGTTCGGATTCCCTTAAAGCACAAATGCAGGGAAAAGCCGAGCGATTGGCAGACAGTATCGTGCCGTACAGCTTTTTGGCTTTTCTGACGGCATGGCTTTTGACGAGAGATATAAAAAGAGCAGTTTCGCTTTTGATGGTGGACTATTCATGTGCAATAAAACTGTCCGTACCGATAGCGGTAATTTCTGCCATAAAAGAAGCGGCTGACCATGATATGACAGTCAAGGGCGGAAAATATCTTGAAGCGTATGCCAATGCCGATACTATCGTATTTGACAAAACAGGTACTCTCACCAATGCAGAACCGAAATTGAAAGCTGTTGTACCGTTTGGAAGATATACTTCAAATGAAGTGCTGAAAATAGCCGCCTGCATTGAGGAACATTTTCCGCATAGTGTTGCAAGAGCGATAGTAAATGCCGCAAAAGAAAAAGGTATCGTTCATGCAGAGGAACACACGGAAGTTATCTATATTGTTGCACATGGAATCGCAACAAAATTGTTCGGTGAAAGGGCGGTCATAGGCAGCCGTCACTTTATTGCGGAAGATGAGGGAATTTCCATATCGGAAGAACAGCAGAAAATAATAGACGATACGGCACAGGGCAGTTCCGTTGTATATCTTGCCATAGGCGGACAGCTTGCAGGGGCATTATGTATCAATGATCCTCCCAGAAAAGAAGCGGCAAAAGTGATAGCGGATTTAAAAAATGCCGATTTCAAGCACATAGTCATGCTTACGGGTGACAGTAAGGGTGCGGCAGAATCTACTGCCAAAATACTTGGCATTGATGAATATTATTATCAGGTACTCCCCGAAAACAAGCATGGTTATATCAGCAAACTGAAAAGTCAGGGAAAATCCGTTGTTATGGTAGGTGACGGTATCAATGATTCACCGGCACTTGCAGAGGCAAATATATCTGTTGCCATGAGTGACGCATCGGACATTGCAAGGGAAACCGCAGATATTACTTTACGCAGTTGTGACCTTGAGGAATTGATACATCTGAGAACTTTGAGCCGTCTTTTAATGAAACGCATTGAAAATAATTACAGATTTATTCTGGGATTTAATTCGGCATTGATGGCACTTGGATTTTTCGGAATAGTTACACCGGGGTTTTCGGCACTTTTGCATAATACATCAACAATGCTGATATGTCTGAAAAGCATGACACCGCTTTTGCACGATTCGGAGATAATTTCAGAGGAGAACAGTTATGATAAAAACGACATTAAAAATTGACGGAATGATGTGTTCCATGTGCAAGAGGTATGACAATGATACTCTTGAATGGTATAAGTTTGCAGCTCAGACAGCTGTGAAGAGATTTCATAGTTACAATACCGAACTCAGAAAAAATAAAAAGGAAAAATATAATACTTTCGTTTTTTAAATTTTTATGGAACAAAAAATAACCGAACCAACTCTTTTTAATAGAGGCAGTTCGGTTATTTTTAATGTTTGTTCAGTTTTCGATTATTGCAGATATGATTTTGTTGTCATTGCCAAAGTATTCATAGTTAAGGCGAATTGTTTTGGTTTCGCTTGTGCCGTCGGTATAGGTTGCCGTAATTGAAATCGTAACATCATTTGTCATGTTCTCAAAAAGTTCCTGTTTAGTCATGGCTTTATCGGAATTATTGCAGTAGCCTCCGAGTATTTCAAATGGAGCAAAAACTGATTTACGGTTAATATCTTCAAAAGCTTTTTCTCTGTTTTTGTAATCAACGGTAAATTCCGAATAGAAATCCTTGTCGGTCAAGCCTTCGCCTACGGCACCGCCCGAATCCTCTCCGTTAATATTCAGACTTACATAATATCCGCTTTCATCTTCTTTAATGTCCCAATATACATCACCGCCGGATTTACGAAAAGATTTTTTTTCAGAGTTTTTGCGGTTATAAATCATGCTGTTGTCCTTATCCAAAAAGAAAACGGCATTGCTTATGCTGTAAGTCAGCTTTTCAATATTGCTGCCCTCACATTTGATATGAGTATCAAGCACACCGCCTATACAATAGGGAGCAGAGTTTTCACCGCTTTCTTCCTCCGGATAGCCGGTAATAACCAATTCGGGAGCGATTTTTCCCACAGGAGTAAACTCTTTGTCGGTCAGAACCACATCTTCGTCTGCACCGATTTCAGCCGCATTGACGGTAATAAAAAAGCTGTTTTGCTCATGCACAATATTTCCGCCCTTGAATATAAAGTTTGAAAAAATTCCAGCCGATAACACAGCTGCAATTAAGAATGCTGTTGCGGCAAATCTGAATCCGTTTCTTGTTATCATTTTTTTCTCCTCCAAAGGTGCATCAAAAGAATACTGAGTTCTTCTTGCACAATAGTTTTTAAGCATGGTATCTATTTCGTGGTCATTAAGTTTCTTATTCACAGGTTATCCTCCTCTTGATTTCTGATTTAGCTGCCGAAAGTCTGGACTTCACCGTTCCTTCGGGAACATCGAGAATCTCTGCGATATCCGCTATCGAATAAGATTTAAAAAAATACAATACAATTACAGTTCTCTTTTTCTTACTCAGACTTCTTATTGCAGCGTGAAGTTCATAATAATCATCTCTAGTGGTATTGTCAATTTCGGGAATCGAGTTAAAAAAATTATTGCTTTCCTCAGATGTCGAGAAAGTGTATTGAAGCCTGCGGTATGCTGAATTAAGCACGTTTTTGTATGTATTGACACAGATGGAATACAGCCATTTATCAAACGGTTTGGTTTTGTCATACTTGTCATAGTGTCTTATTGCTTTGAGCCACGTTTCCTGAAACAAATCTTCGGCTTCAACTTTGTTTCCGCATAAACTCATGCAAAGTCTTGTCAAGTCGGCACTGTATTGTTCTGTGTACTGCGAGAAATCATTTTTCAAATCATCATCTCCTTGAAAGCTTTCACTCTATATACAATTCAAGACGGAAAAAGGTTCAAATTATTTTGGTATTTCTTTAAAAAATTTTTTAATCACAAATCAATACTCACAACAATTATGTTACCGAATAATTTTTCACTGAAAATATTTTCGGCAATTTGACTTGAAAGCATTATATACACAAACAAGTATAATGAGCAAGCTATAGTAAACGTCACTGCTAACGGGTATGTACAGAATATGCAGGAGTTTACACCCGAACAGAACAGTACTTTAAAAAATCTGCTGAAATAAATCAAAGAAAATACACTTGCCCGATTTGACCTGTTCCCCGTCAAGCAGACAGATAAAAAAATATTTTCATAGAATTCTATCCTGTAAAAAACAGGGTGGAATTTTTTACTTTTGTAACCTTTCATGATAAAATACGAGTAGTTATATAGAAGGACTTTTGAAAGGAGGTTTTTTCTATGAATGATGCACAGATCGTAGAAATGTATTGGGACAGAAATGAGCAGGCTATTGCCATTACTTCAGAAAAATATGGCACTTATTGTTATTCTGTTGCTTACGGTATCTTACATAATGAGGAGGATTCCAAAGAAAGCGTGAATGATACCTATTTATCCGCATGGAACAGTATGCCGCCACATAAACCGAGCATTTTGAAAACTTTTCTCGGAAAAATAACAAGACGGCTCTCTATCGACAAGTGGAGGCGAAAAAATGCTGAAAAGCGTGGCGGTGAAATTGCAGAGGTGTTGGACGAGTTATCGGAATGTATTTCTCCAAGCGGTGATCCGATAGCTGAAATGGAAAAAGAAACACTTGATAAAACTATCAACACTTTTGTCAGAGAGTTAAAGGACACGGAACAAAGGGTATTTCTTTGCCGTTATTGGTATGCAAAATCCGTAAAGGAAACAGCAAACCTTTTTGGCTTTTCAGAAAGTAAAGTTAAAGTCATGCTGATGAGGACAAGGAACAAACTGAAAGCAAGACTTGAAACGGAGGGATTGTTATGACAAAATTCGATTTATTTGACAGTATCGGCAATGTTGATGATGAGCTTATTGAAAAAGCAAAA
>Ga0310695_10009988_pt1 | contig 14056 bp, 13 predicted proteins | sample RumenRJG_04DNA_FD_203882 | JGI IMG/M metagenome (GOLD analysis project Ga0310695, IMG submission 203882) | Bovine rumen microbial communities from Lethbridge, Alberta, Canada - RJG_04 (v2) (version 2) | ecosystem: Host-associated > Mammals > Digestive system > Stomach > Rumen | place: Canada... | reverse complement strand
TGAAGAAGGAACGGACTCATTGCGTACTCCCGTACGAAGGTCCCATAGGCGAGAAAAGAAAGGTATGCTCCCACCGTCTTCTCGTTCCCCGAATGGGAGAGAAACGACTTCAGTACATCTTCTCCTTCTTTCCTGTAGTCTTCAGTAAACATCAGCACGGTGAGGATTTTTTCCTCTATCGCACTGGTGTCCATGTCAAAGCCTTCAGCACTTGCTTTCAGCGCGAAAAGATCTGATACCGGTCCGGAGCGGCGTTCGATCAGATAAGCAACAATGGTCTCATCATAATATCCCGCGGCATAAACCTGTGAAGCCAGAGCGAGCAGCTCCTCGTCCTCCCTGCCTTCGCTGTGAGATACAGTGACGGAAACCAGACGGACCAGATCATTTCCGTCTACGCCTTCGCATCCATATTCCTCTATTATCCTGAGGGCCTGAGTAAAGAGTCCCCTAGAAATCAGTACCGACAGAAGCCCCGCCTTATCCACCTGAACATATTCATCAAAGTCCAGCGTTTTCAGAAAAGCATCCAGGTCATCTCCCTGGGCACTCGCCATAAAGTAAGCCAGTACCTTCCGCCTGATCTCTCTCCTGTATTCCAGGCTGAAAGCTTCATTCTCGGAGACTCTGCCGAAAATGCCAAGGTTTTCTTTTCTGGGTGTATGCGTCTGTGTATAGTGAAGCAAAAGACCAGGCTCTTCGCTTCCAAGCGCCAGCACACGGTCGTTCACTGCGGAGTCGCCAAGAAGACGTGTAAGACTGTACTCTACCGTGGATTCATAGCGCCGCTGTTTTTCATCCTGAAACAGGATAACCGCATCAGGAGTATAGATCCGAGGGTAAGCCACCCCTTTTGTTACGGGATAAATTTCCTCCCGCTCCAGCTGATCATGGCGGACAATCACCTGACGGATCCTTGGATCATCACTGTACAGCCGGCTGGTCATCATCACACGTGCCAGCGCAGCAGCCTGAGCGGGTGTCTCCGGTTCCATCAGAAATTCTCTGTAGATCGCTGCATAGTTCTCGTTAAAACGGCCTGCCTGAACCTTCTGTCTTGCAAAGTCCTCCATATGGGGCCTGTACAGCTCATACGTTGCCTCATCTCTTTCTTTGTTTTCGATCACATTCGCATAAATGTATGCCTTCTTGGAATCTCCGAGCGAATCACTGTTATATTTAAAGTACATCAGCAGAGCTCTCGGCAAAACCTTTCTGGAATTCATGTCCATGGTTTCCACGTAGTATTCGTACAGGCGGGTCAGGCGCAGGCCGCGGCTGACTGCCCTGGAAAACCATCGGAAATATTCCGGCTTTCTCGGGTTGCCCCTTATGATATACTTGCACAGTGCCTCCAGCGTGTCATCGGAGGGAAACGCTTCACAGCACTTTTCCAGAACTCGGGTGACAAGCGGACGATAGCTTTTCTCATACCCGGTGAGATAGGCAAAGCGCATGGACAGATCTTCATTCATAAGCTCCTGGCGGGCGGCAAAGCAGAAAACCTGAATCCAGAAATCACTCAGGCGATGCAGAACCGCAGGCTTTGAAATCAGTTTCCGCCAGGCTTCCAGATAAAGGAACGGACTGGTACAGCCCCTGTTAAATATTTCCTCCATCCGGTACAGCGCCTTTTCTTCATTATGCCGGAGTTCAGGATCCAGCTTCAAAAGGAACCACAGCAGAAGAAAACTGTCGCCCTTCTGCATGTACAGTCTCTCCAGGCGCGAGAGGATCTGCCCCTGGTCATCGGTCAGTCCGCAGCGCAGACTCATATACAGAAAGGTACCGGCAAGCTCTGCTTCATTCTGGTTATAGGCCCGCTTCATGTATTTTTTCAGGATCTCCACAGCCTGTGGATCCTTTCTCTCCTGATGCAGAAGCCATACTTCAAACATCTGATAGCCCGGGGAATCCACGCCGGAATCTCTCAGCTGATTAAGCGAATAATGCGTGCCCACAGCCCATTCGTCAAAAGGGATCTTTCCGCAGAGGAAATCCAGATAATCCCTGATCAAAGACGCCCTGTGTTTCTTTTCAAGCATTGTCAGGGAAAAATCGGTTCTGGCCAGGCCTGTGGCAAGAACGCTCAGCTCCAGCGTCTGATAAGGACTTTTTACCAGAATCCTGCCGAAATGCCTCCCTCTGGCCGTCTTTCCTGCATGGATCACATATCTTAGCTCACAGCGAGTTCCGATGAAATCTTCATCCGTAAGAACTTTCTTCTCTGTCTCAAGGAATTCGCCTCTGGTCTCGATCTCCAGCCGGAGATGTCCCCAACCGCTTCTTGTAATAACAAAGATCTGTTCTGTATCTTCCGACACCTCATACCACTCAGCTCTGTCCTCGGAGCACTGAACTGTCACCCTTTCCTTAGAGCCGTCCGAGATGAGGAATTCCTCCAGATGCTGGTACGTGACCGGCTGCCTCGAAAAGCCTTTGTAAAGCGCACGGCTCCTGTGATCGGAGGCATTCACGATCTTTTCAAAGTCCGGAGATGTGAAGATCCTGAAAGCCTCCCGGAAGTCCTTCCGGGCAGTCTGCGCAAACTCATCCATCGTAATCGTACGTCCCTCGGTCGTACGGATATGCGTGCTTTCTGTGCGTATCTCAAAGGGAACGCGGTATTCACCCACCGAAGTCGTAAAACACAGCCAGCCTTCTATTACATCTCCTGAAGCCAGACCAACAGTATCCACTCCGTAGGGGAGGTGGATCGTCTGACCCTGAAAGCCGGAGAACGCGGGAACGATACGCCTGCTGGTGGAGAAAACTGTCCCCTTTATAGCCGCATCATTCTCTGCGCCGAAATACAGATCATTCTGGCAGGTTTCCCCTGCCGGAAGGGTCATGGATATTTTATCCTGCGAAAACATCAGCCGCGGCTGTTCATATTCAAAAATCCCGTTCCACAACTGTTCCGTTTTATTCTGCAATCTTCCACCCCTTTCGGCTTCCGTTGTTTTTCATGCCCGCATACGCAGTAAATCAAAAATCTCCGCCGGATCATCCAGCTCCACAAAAAGAGTCTGCCTGGCATGAGGTGCACTCTCCATGGCTTCGCCGGCTTCATCAAAGATCCCCCGGACGCGGGTATGGATATCCCGTCCGTCGGGCTTCATTATTTCCACTGCATCTCCCACGCAGAATTTATTCCGCTGAGTGATCCGTACTCGTAGGCCACGGGAGTCTTCAACATATCCCAGATAGATGTACTCCTGTATATAGGTGCTTTCATCATAGATCTGCGCCTCCGGTCCGGGTCTGCCATAGAAAAAGCCGGTGGTGAATTTCCGGTATGTACAGTCAGATATCTGGTCAAGATACCAGTCCATATGGCTTCTGTAAAGCGCAGGGTCTTCCGTGCATTCATCTATCGCTCTGCGGTACGTGCGGGCAACCGCTGCGACATACAGAGCGGTCTTCATGCGTCCTTCGATTTTAAAACTGTCAATTCCGCAGCCAAGCAGATCCTCCATATGATCGATCATGCACAGATCTCTTGAATTAAAGATATATGTTCCTCTGTCATTCTCCAGAACCGGCATGTATTCCCCCGGACGGGTTTCCTCCATCAGGGCATACTTCCACCTGCAAGGATGCGTACATTCTCCATGATTCGCATCTCTTCCCGCCAGAAAGCTGCTTAACAGACAGCGGCCGGAATAAGAAATACACATAGCCCCATGGATGAAGGTCTCGATCTCCATCTGGGGCGGAATATGCTGTCTGAACTGCCGGATCTCCTCCAGAGAAAGCTCTCTTGCCGTGACAATTCGCGTTGCCCCCAGCCGGTACCAGAAACGTGCAGTTTCGTAATTTGTATTATTTGCCTGTGTGCTGATATGTATGTCAATTTCCGGACAGATTTCCCGGGCCAGAGAAAAAAGGCCCGGATCTGAAATGATCAGCCCATCCGGACGAAGCCTTTTCAGCTCCAGAAGATAAGCCCCGGCCTCTTCAAGATCATCATTGCGGGCTATGATATTTACGGTAACATATACCCTGACCTGACGGGCGTGGGCAAAGGCAATTCCTTCAGCCATCTCAGAAAGGCTGAAATTCTTTGCCCTGGCGCGGAGGCCAAAAGCCTCTCCGCCGATATATACTGCATCCGCGCCGAATACCACGGCAACCTTGAGTACCTCCAGGCTGCTGGCCGGCACAAGTAATTCCGGTTTTTTCATAGTTTCACGCTGAGTGCCAGCCCGTCAGAGGCCGGCAGGATACTGGTTCGAAGATCAGGGCTGTGTGTCAGTTCATACAGATAATCCCGCATGCGCCGGTAGATCGTACGATCCCGTCGTTCCACCAGAAAATGGGACTCCAGAATCTCCCCGCCCTGAAGCACATTATCAGATACAAGTATACTTCCCGGATGCATCAGTCTTTTTACATCCGGAAGCCAGCGGATATACTGGGCTTTGGCTGCATCCATAAAAATCAGGTCGAAGCGGTCCTCCAGCCCAGGCAGGATCTGATCCGCATCTCCCTCAAGAAGTGTGATCTGGGAACTGCGTCCTGCATCCGCAATATTCTTCCTCGCAGCCCGGATTCTTTGCGGATCCTGCTCGATCCCCGTCAGTTGCATACAGGGCGGACCGTATTCACACATCAGGAGCGCAGAAAAGCCGACGGCTGTCCCCACCTCCAGGACCTTCCCCGGACGCAGGAACGCAAGAACAGTCACAAGAAAATCCTGGGTTGCGGTCCGGATGACGGGAATGCCCTCTATCCTGGCTTTTTCTTCCAATTTCTCCAGCCAGGAGGGATGCGCTCTGTGAAAGGAATCCAGGAAAGCCTCCATACGCACTGTGTCCATCAGGAGGAACCCTCCGCTTCTTCCTCGTCTCCCGCGAGAATGCTCATAAGCCGGGCCGGCGTATAGGCAGTACTCAGGGAATAAGTGCCGCTTTCAAGTCTTCCATGGTAGCCATAAAGGTATTCCTGTACAAAAAACACTCTGGCATCACTGATCAGGCCGTTCTGTTCCAGAAGCTTCCCGATATTATAGTCATCCATGCCTGCAGGCACGGTCAGCTGAACTTCCTGTCCTTCTCCGGGACTCATAGCCTGCTGGTTGAATACCTGATACCCAAACTGATAAGTCTGCCGGCCTGCCCAGAAGATCAGCACCGCCATGCAGATATAAAAGGCAATATGGAAGGCAAATCCCGCCAGAGCAAGTCCGGCTTTTCCGATTTTATCCCCGATGGATCCCATATCCGGTATTTCCTTTCTTTATCCTATATCCGGAACCTCAATGTCTATCTCTTCGGTGATCCGTCCGGCAATGCGCTGCATCAGCTTGCACATGGCCAGCTCTGCATCCAGGTACTCATTAACCTTCGGATTCTTCCTGAGTTCCCTCGACTGATGATAGATCCGGTCCACAACCTCCAGGATCTCCTGATCGGACGCTTCATTCTGCAGCCGGAAGTTGCTGGCCCGGAACCGGTATACCTGTTCCTTCAGCTCCGGATCCATACCCAGCCGTTCTTCCTGCCTGCGGTACTCTCTGTAAATTTCTGTACGGCGGATCGCCTCCAGAAGGTTGTCTATACTCTGGCTCAGTTCATCCATGCCTTTACGCCTCCATAATGATCGGAAGTATCATCGGCGTTCTCTTGGTCTGTTTCCAGACGTAATCACTAAGGGCATCTTTAACCGTGTTTTTGATCCTGCCCCATTCGGTAATATTATGCTCCGTGCACTGCTCCATCGCCTGGCTGACCACCTTGTTTGCATGTACCATCAGATCCTCCGCTTCACGCACATAGACAAACCCGCGGGACACGATATCCGGTCCCGAAAGCAGTCTGCCTGTCCGGTGCTCCAGCGTCATCACTACAACGATAATGCCGTCCTCTGCCAGATGCTGGCGGTCGCGCAGCACAATGTTCCCCACATCGCCCACGCCAAGACCGTCCACCATAATAGCTCCGGTATGAACGTTTCCGGCCAGCTGTGCTCCCTGTTCAGAAATTTCCAGAACATTTCCGGACTTAAGCACAAAAATGTTTTCCCGCGGGATTCCCAGATCCTCGACAAGCTGCCTCTGTGCCGTCAGATGTCTGTATTCTCCGTGCACGGGGATCGCATACTTTGGTCTCACCAGCGAGTAGATCAGTTTTATTTCCTCCTGGCAGGCATGTCCGGAAACATGTGCGTCCTGGAAAATGACCCGGGCGCCTTTCATGGAAAGTTCGTTGATGACCTTTGATATGGCCTTCTCGTTGCCCGGGATAGGGTGAGAGCTGAAAATGATGGCATCGTTCGGTTTGATCGTAATCTTCTTGTGAATACTGGCGGCCATCCTTGACAAAGCGGCCATGGACTCGCCCTGACTGCCGGTGGTAATCAGCACCACCTTCTCATCCGGATAATTCTGAACCTGATCGATATCGATGAGTGTCTGATCGGGAATTCTCAGATATCCCAGTTCAGAAGCCGTGGTAATCACATTGACCATGCTGCGCCCTTCAAGCGCCACCTTTCTGTCAAAACGATATGCAGAATTGATGATCTGCTGTACACGGTCCACATTGGAAGCAAAGGTGGCGATGATAATGCGCGAAGTCTTATATTCATTAAAGAGGTTGTCAAACACCCTTCCCACTGTCCGTTCCGACATGGTAAATCCGGGTCTCTCCGCATTGGTGCTGTCGCACATAAGAGCCAGAACACCTCTCCGTCCTATTTCCGCCAGACGCTGCAGATCGATAGCGTCTCCGAATACAGGTGTATAATCGACCTTGAAATCTCCTGTATGGATCACGATCCCTGCCGGGGAATAAATGGCCAGTGCTGAAGCATCCTGAATACTGTGATTGGTCTTTATGAACTCTACCGAAAAATCCCCCAGATTGATCACCTGACCATGGTGGACCTCTTTAAGCCTGACGGAGGATTCCATGTGGTGCTCTTCAAGTTTTTTCAGAATAAGCGCCAGCGTCAGTCTGGTGGAGTAAATCGGCACATTGATATCTCTGAGCACATAGGGCAGAGCCCCGATGTGATCCTCATGGCCGTGTGTTATCACAAACCCCTTTACCTTGGAAGCATTCTCCTTCAGATAGGTCACATCCGGAATGACCAGGTCGATCCCCAGCATGTCATCCTCCGGGAAGGAAAGGCCGCAGTCCACCACTACAATACTGTTTTCGTATTCAAAGGCGGTAATGTTCATTCCGATCTGCTCCAGCCCGCCAAGGGGAATGATCTTCAGGGCTTTTGCCGGTTTCTTTCCTTTCTTCATCTGGGGTTTTACCGCGGGCTTCTGCGGATTCAGCTCCGGGATGTTCTGCTTCTGCAGGTTCAGCTTCAGCATGTTCTGCTTTTGCTGATCAGATCTCTGTGTTTTTTCTTTAGGTGCAGAATTCTTTTTTCCTGCGGCTTTTGCGGCCGCCGCTGCCGGCCTGCCGATTTTCTGAATCTGCTGTTTATCTGCAGCTTCTTTGCTGCCTCTGTTTTTCTTCAGTTTTGAGGGTCTGGCGTTTTTGGGCATAGAAAAAACGCTGCGGAACTTTCCGCCGCCTCCCGCCGCCTTGTTTCCCTTATCATTTTTCAAAAAAATATCCTCCTCCCATAACGAAGTTATGGACTGTAACTATCAGTTTTCGGATGACGATTTTGTAAATTCGGCACCTGCGATGCCGAAAACAAAATCTGTCTCCATTAACGGATCAGATCTATGTCTTCGTTTTCAAGCATCAGAGAAAAAATATCATAGATCATCTCCGTCTCCTGCGGATCCTCAACCATCTCATAACAGGCGGTCTCATTCTGCGGATCAGAAATCTCCTTCATAATATATACATTGGCTTCCTCTTCCAGAGAATCGGAAACAAGCAGATAGGTAATACCACCGACCGTCGTCTGTTCTTCTATATAAAACTCTTCTGTGGATCCGTCATCCAGTACAAACCGTAATTTTTCCATTGCTGTTCTCCGCCCTGCCGGCGCAGATCTGAGGCCGTTTCAATGACCGGCATTTTCCTTTCTTCCCGCAGCGTCCATATATGACTGCAGGATCAGTGTGGCCGCCATTCTGTCAAGATACTGCTTTCTGTTCTCCCTCCGGACCTGTGCTTCCATCAGGATACGCTCTGCCTCCATGGTTGTCAGCCTTTCATCCCAGAGCACAACAGGAAGACCGGTTCTCCGGCCAAGCTCTTCTGAAAAGGCCTTTGCTTTTTCCGCGCGTTCTCCCAGGGTGTTGTTCATATTTTTCGGAAGGCCCACCACTATCATACGCACATCATAGGTCCGGATCAGTTCTTCTATCCTGGCATATGTACGGCGCAGTTTTGATTCACGCTCTCTCAGCACTGTCTCCAGTCCCTGGGCAGTAACACGCAGAGGATCGCTCACAGCTACACCAACGGTTTTTGATCCATAGTCCAGACCCATCCAGCGGCCGCCTTCCACAGCCGGCAGCTCAGTCATGTCGTCTCCCATGATCTTTTCTTTATATATTCTGTCAGGAGCTCTTCCACGAGCTCATCCCGCTCGACCCGCATGATCATGCTTCTTGCGCCTTTATGGCTGGTAATGTATGTGGGATCTCCGGACATGATATACCCCACGATCTGGTTGACCGGATTATAGCCCTTTTCCTCCATAGCCACATACACCAGATGGATGATCTCCTTAACCTCAACGGTCTGCTCCGGAGTCGCCCGGAAATACTGGGTATTTCCCAGATTGGTCTCTGCCATTCTTTCACTTCCTTTGCTGTATATTCACTGTATATAGAAGCGTTCTTTCGCTCCAGATATCCTGCATTAGTTTAAACTATTCTACCCTACTTTTCTGTAAAATACAATCTCCACTTACAACGCCCTTCAGCAGATGTTTCTGCAGAAAGCCGTCCGGACGGACGGTCACAATGCATCCGGGGGCGGTTCCCGCCCCGGCAGGAACGCAGACCGGTACATAACGGGTACTGTGTCCCATAAGCCAGCGTCCGTGACCGGTTTCAATCTCTTCCTCCATAAGTACGGACAGCGGTTCCCCCATGCGCCGCATTTCATACTCCCTGATGCGTCGTTCATTCAGGGCCAGAAGTATATCGCTTCTTCTGGCTTTTTCCGGCTCAGGCACCTGGTCAGGCATTCCGGCTGCACGTGTTCCCTCCCTCAGAGAGTATTTAAAAATATGCGTCTCGTAAAAACCGATTCTCTCCACAAAAGCACAGGATTCCAGGAAATCCTGTTCACTTTCGCCGGGAAAACCCGCAATAATATCCGTCGTCAGGGCGGGATCTTTAAAATAGCGGCGCAGGACACCGCACTTTTCTTCAAATTCTGCCGGCGTATAATGACGGTTCATTTTCCGCAGGGTCTTTTCGCAGCCGCTCTGCAGGGAAAGATGAAAATGCGGACAGACAGCAGGAATCCCGCTCAGTGCTGCAGCAAATTCTTCCGTGATGATGCCCGGCTCCAGAGATCCCAGGCGGATCCGCCGGATACCCGGGACAGCTGCCGCTTCACGGATCAGAGAAAGAAGATCCGGCTTTCCCTCTTCCTTCAGGTCTGTGCCATAGGAACTCAGATGAATACCCGTCAGAACAACCTCCTGCCGTCCTGTAAGTGCGATGTCTTCTATCTCTGCTCTTACATCGCTCAGCCGTCTGCTTCTGACACGTCCCCTGGCATAGGGGATCAGACAATAGCTGCAGAACTGATTACAGCCATCTGTTACTTTGATGAAAGCACGCAACCGGTCAGTTGTGTGTCGGATCTGCAGTGGTTCATACTGCTTCAGTTCTCCGGCAGGAATGACCTGCAGGCTTTTTTCCCTTGTCTGCCGGAACGCCTCCAGCGCCTCCACCAGCCTTCCCTTCTGGTTATTTCCCAGCACGATGTCCACTGTCTCGTCCTTTTTCAGCGTGTCACTGCCGGTCTGGGCATAGCAGCCCGCCGCCACGACGATCGCAGCCGGATTCATCTTTCTGGCCCTGTGCAGCATCTGCCTGGATTTCCGGTCCGCTATGTTTGTTACGGTACAGGTGTTGATCACATATACATCTGCTCCGGGTTCAAACGGAACGATCCGGTAACCGGCCTGCTCAAGGAGCTGCTGCATGGCTTCCAGCTCATAGGCATTTACTTTGCAGCCCAGATTGTGCAGAGCCGCTTTTGGTGGGTTCCCCAAGGACATTTTTTCACCTCTGATACGAAAAGGATTGACTTTTTCCTCTCCTGTAAGTAATATAATATGACAGCAAAGAAGAAAGAGAGGTAAGGATCATATGAAGACAGTTAAGATATCACTCAACTCGATCGAAAAGGTCAAGGCATTTGTAAATGAGATCAGCAAATATGACTGTGACTTTGATCTGGTCTCCGGAAGGTATGTCATCGATGCAAAATCCATTATGGGAATTTTCAGCCTGGATCTTTCCAAGCCCATCGATCTGAACGTTCATGCAGACGGTTCTGCACTTGAGACCATTATGTCTGTCATTCAGAAATATGTTGTAGAATAATCCATTCCATGCCGGCCGTACGCCGGCATGTTTTTTTGCTCTGATTCCGAATGAGGGAATGAGGGGGCATACCCCGGTATTCAACCCTTTGCTTCCACAACGATCACTTCCGCTCCGTCCACGGCTTTTTCCACCAGCTCTTCTATGACGCCCTCCAGCTTTTTCTCTGAACGCTCTATCACACTCAGAACCGGCTTTGTCACCGGATGTTTCGCCACAAAGATGGTGCAGCAGTCTTCGTAAGGAAGAATGGAAGTATCAAATGTTTCAATCTTCTTTGAGATCTCAACGATTTCCTGTTTGTCAAACCCGATCACAGGCCGGAACACAGGCAGTGTACACACTTCGTTGGTGACCGCAAGACTCTGTACTGTCTGACTGGCCACCTGTCCGATGCTTTCACCCGTTACCAGGCCATGGCAGCCGTCTTTTCTTGCAAAGCGTTCTGCGATCTTCATCATATAACGCCGCATGATAATCGTAAGCTCGTCATGCGGACATTTTTCATAGATCGCCAGCTGAATATCGGTAAAATTCACCACATACAGCTTCATGGGACCGCTGTACCGTGCCACGAGTGCTGCAAGATCCACCACCTTCTGTCTGGCACGCTCGCTTGTATAGGGCGGTGCATGAAAATAGACGGCTTCTATGGTAACTCCTCTTTTGGCAATCATATAGCCGGCCACCGGACTGTCGATCCCGCCGGACAGAAGAAGCATAGCCTTACCGTTGGTTCCCACCGGCATTCCGCCGGCGCCCCGGATATTCTGGGAATATACAAAGATCCTTTCACGGATCTCTATGGATACGGTAAGCGCAGGATGGTGCACATCCACCGACGCTTCCGGAAAGGCTTCAAGAATTCCTCCGCCTGCCAGTGCGCTCACTTCCATGGAGGGTACAGGATAGGATTTCCTTGCCCGCCGTGTATATACTTTAAAAGTGCCGCTGTAATCAGGATGCACCGTCTTCATATAACTGACCACATCCTGTACAGTCTGCTCTATACCTCTGTCCTCAAAGATCATGACGGGACAGATGTAGACAATTCCGAATACTTTTCTCAGAGCATCTATCGTCTCATCATAATCATACTGTTCCGGACAGTATACATAAATTCTCCCCTGCTCCTTAACCACCTCAAAGCAGCCCTCTACCCGGGACAGGGCCGAACGCATCCGGTCAACAAGAGCATCTTCGAACAGATATCTGTTTTTTCCTTTTATCGCTATTTCCGCATATTTAATCAAAAAGGCATGAAATATCATCGGTACTCACCTCCTGGTAAAGCGCCTCAGCACAGGGACCAGCTCCTTTAAAGTCCGGACAGCTTCATCTGCTTCCTGCATTGTGTTGCAAATGCTGAATGAAAAACGCAGAGCGCTCTCTATCCTGTCTCTCCCGAGACCCATCGCAGTGAGAACCGGACTTGGTTTTCTTTTATGGCTGGAGCAGGCGCTGCCTGCAGAGACATAGATTTCCCGCTCCTCCAGGGCATGAAGAAGCACTTCGCTCCGTATTCCTGTGAAGCTTACGTTAAGAATATGGGGTGCGCCCTCTTCTGCGGGCATACCGTTCAGACAGACTCCTTCGATGGCTGATACTCCTTCCCAGAGTCTGAGCTTCAGCGAACGAAGATATGCGCTCTTTTCCTCCATGCCGCTGCAGCACAGGGCTGCTGCCGCTGCCAGTCCGGCAGCACCCGGGACATTGTCCGTTCCGGACCGCATGCCATTCTGCTGCCCGCCCCCCAGAATCTGAGGTTCCAGCCGCACCCTGTCTGAGCAGTACAAAAAACCGGACCCTTTGGGACCGTGAATCTTGTGACCGGAAACGGAAAGAAGATCGATCCCGTCCTTTTTGGGATAGATAGGGTATTTTCCGTAAGCCTGCACGGCATCCACGTGAAAAGCCGCCTGACTGTTTTCATGGATCACACTGGCCAGCGCTTCCACAGGCATCCTTGTTCCCACCTCATTGTTTACATACATGACAGATACAAGAATAGTGTCCTCCCGCAGCGCCTGTTTTAAAGTTTCGGGAGCCACCATCCCCTGCCCGTCCACCGGGAGCACAGTCAGTTCAAAACCCTGTTTTTCCAGACGGCGGAGCGGAGCAAGCACTGCTTCGTGTTCAACCGCACTTGTAATAATATGCCGTCCGGCTCTGCATCTGGCCTGGGCTGCTCCAAACAGAGCCAGATTGTCAGACTCCGTACCCCCGGAGGTAAAAATGATATTTTTTTCGTTTACCTTTAAAGTGCCTGCCAGTACAGAGGCTGCATTCTTCAGAAGTCTTTCTGCTTCAATCCCCTTATGATGCATGGAGGACGGGTTTCCGTAAGCCCCGGTGAGTGCTTCCATCACTGCAGCTGCCGCTTCCGGGCAGCATCTGGTGGTTGCCGAATTATCGAAATAAATTTCCATGTGCCTTCCTTTTGTCATATCAGCTGTCAAGTCTGAACATCAGCGCAGCAAGCAGCGCCATCCCCGCCGTCTCTGTGCGCAGGATCCGATGTCCGAGAGTTATCGGAACCGCGCCCTTTTTTACTGCGTCATCCACTTCTTTTTTCTCAAACCCGCCTTCCGGGCCGATCAGGATCCCGATCGTCTGCCCGGGACTGACATTCGAGAGAATACTGCGGGTTCTTTCCATATCTGAAGACAGCTCATAGGGAATCAGAAGCAGATCCTTTTTTTCTCCGTCTTCGAGCGCTTCCTTCCAGGACATAACCGGCCCGATCTGCGGAACATGCAGCCTGCGGCACTGCTTGGCGGCCGCTTCGCTCACCTGCTGCCAGCGCGAGGTCTTTTTATCCGCGCGTTCCCCCTCCAGACGCATGACGCACCTGGCGGTCCTTACAGGTATAATATCCCAGGCACCCAGCTCCACAGCCTTCTGTATGATCCATTCCATCTTGTCTGCCTTTGGCAGAGCCTGATAGAGCGTGATCTTTGAAGGAAGCTCATAGTCCGGTTCCTGGGCATAAAGAATCGACAAAAGCACTGTTCCCGGCTGGTATTCCTCCAGTCTGCAGTGGTATTCCGCCTTCTGTCCGTCACTGATCCACAGTTCATCGCCCGGTCTTTTCCGCAGAACATTCCTGATATGGTTCACATCGTTTCCGCTGATCATTATACTGCCGGTCTGCAGATCGATCGAAGAAGGGGGTACAAAAAACCGTTCCATATCCGCTTACTCAGTCCTTTCCGGCTGTTATGCACACCCATTCACCCTGCCTGGTCACTTCCAGAACAGTGAGACCGGCTTTCTCTATGGCTTCTTTCACCACAGCTTCCTTTACATCCAGAATTCCGGATGTGATATAATACCCGCCTTTCTTCAGAAGGCCGGGAATACGGGGAGTAAGAGCCACAAGGACATCCGCCAGAATGTTTGCGGTGATCAGGTCATAGCACCCGTTCCCGGCCTTCCGGCAGAGTTCATCATCATCTATCAGATTCCCGATCACCATCTCAAACGCCTGTGCGGGAATCTGATTTGCCTCCTTGTTTTCCTCCACGGCAGGTACGGCACAGGGATCCAGATCCGTTCCGAAAA
>Ga0310695_10009985_pt1 | contig 14059 bp, 11 predicted proteins | sample RumenRJG_04DNA_FD_203882 | JGI IMG/M metagenome (GOLD analysis project Ga0310695, IMG submission 203882) | Bovine rumen microbial communities from Lethbridge, Alberta, Canada - RJG_04 (v2) (version 2) | ecosystem: Host-associated > Mammals > Digestive system > Stomach > Rumen | place: Canada... | reverse complement strand
TACTTTAGCATGAAGATACTCATCATCAACGGTCCCAACCTCAACCTGTTGGGCCGACGCGAACCAGAGATATACGGCTCCGTTCGCTTCGAAGACTACCTCGAGTTGTTGCGTCAGCAATACCCTCGGGTGGAGATCAGCTACTTCCAGTCGAACATCGAGGGGGAACTCATCGACCGACTGCAGCGCGACGGATTCTCCGTCGACGGCATCGTCCTCAACGCTGCGGGGTATACCCATACAAGCGTGGCGCTGCGCGACTGCATCAGCAGCATCGAGTCGCCAGTCGTCGAGGTGCATATCAGCAACATCCACCAGCGCGAACCTTTCCGCCACCAGTCGCTCCTCACCGCTGTCTGCCGTGGCATCATCGCCGGTTTCGGCCTCGAAGGCTACCGGCTGGCCGTTGAGGCACTCATCGATTCTGACCATCCGATAAACATTGCCAATGATGAACGAAACAGCAGAGCGGGAGACTGACTACATACTACAGCATATCGACTCCGAGGGCGACTATCTGTACCGTCTGTACCGCGCCACCAACATCCATCTGCTGCGCGGACGCATGGCCAGTGGCCATCTGCAGGGACGGCTGCTCAAGATGCTGGTACACATGATAAGGCCGAAGAACATCCTCGAAGTGGGAACTTTCAGCGGCTACAGCGCCATCAGCATGGCAGAGGGACTGGAAGACGGCGGTCGCCTCTTCACCTACGAGATCAACGACGAGCTGGAACCCTTCACCCGACCGTGGATAGAGGGAAGCGAGGTGGCCGACAAGATTGTGTTCACCATCGGCGATGCCATCGTTGAGGCACCCAAATTAGGCATCACCTTCGACATGGTTTTCCTCGACGGCGACAAGCGTACCTATCTCGAAACTTATGAGATGGCTCTCGGTATCGTCAGGCCGGGCGGCTTCATCCTGGCGGACAACACGTTGTGGGACGGCCACGTGCTGGAAGAGGCACGGCCTGCCGACCGCCAGACCTTGGGCATCGAGCACTTCAACGATTTCGTGGCCAGCGACCCAAGGGTGGAACGTGTCATCCTGCCCTTGCGCGATGGCCTTACTATCATCCGAAAAAAAGATAAATAGAGTGTTGGGAGAATCAATAAAACGTAAACCATGAAAAAGAATATCATCCTCTTCTTCCTACTGTTCCTCTCGGCAGCCCATGCGTTGGCACAAGACTGGCTGCCGATGCTCGAACAGCTGGCCGACGATGACGAGCAGATAGCTGCCTATGAGCAAGCCTTCGACCTGCTCTGCGACCTGGAGCAGCACCCTCTCGATGTGAACACCGCCACGCGCGAGCAGTGGCAACAGTTGCCCTTCTTGGGTAGCGAAGACATTGACGCCATCTGCGAATACATCGACCGCCACGGACCGATGAAGAGTCTGGGCGAACTGGCCATGATTGGCCAGCTCGACTTCACCAAGCGGCAGCTGCTCATTCATTTTGTCAATATCCAATCCGAACAGCCCACGCAGCGCAGTTTCCCCTCGGCGAGCAACATCCTGAAATATGGACGACACGAGCTCATGGCAACGGCACGCATCCCTTTCTATAAGCGGAAAGGCGACGACCAGGGCTACTTAGGCTATCCCTACCGACACGACCTGCGCTACAGCTTCAGCTACGGACAACGTTTCAAAGTGGGACTGGTGGGCTCACAGGATGCCGGCGAACCTTTCTTCGCCAACAAGAACAAGATGGGCTACGACTTCTACTCGTTCTACGCCGTGATGAACGACATCGGACGGTTTAAGACCATCGTCTTAGGACGCTACCGAGCCAGCTTTGGCATGGGACTCGTGGTGAACAACAACCTGCTTTTAGGCAAGACATGGGCCGTCAACTCGATGGGGGCTGCCCGCAGCAACATCAGGCAACACTCGTCGCGGTCGGCTGCCAACTACCTGCAAGGTGTGGCGGGCACTGTAAGCCTCAACAAACAGACAGACCTCTCGGCCTTCCTTTCTTACCGCGACATCGATGCCACGCTCAACGACGACGGCTCGATGGCCACCATCGTGACATCGGGCTACCACCGCACGCAGAGTGAGATGGACAAGAAGAACAACTCGGAACAACTGGCAGCAGGAGTAAATGTTACGCACGCGCGTACCTATTACTATATTGGGGCTACCGCGACCTACACCCGATTCGACCGCGACCTCCATCCCAACACCAAGACGCTCTACCGGCGCTATCAGGCCTACGGACGCGATTTCTGGAACGCGGGCATCCACTATGGCCTGCTGCTGGGTCCTCTCACCCTACATGGCGAGACGGCGACAGGCGACAGCAAGGCCATCGCTACCATCAACCGACTCTCATGGCAAGTAAACAACAGCTTCAGCCTCATGCTCTTGCAACGGTTCTACGGCATGAAGTACACAACCATCTTGGGCAACAGCTTCAGCGACGGTGGGGCCGTACAGAACGAGAGCGGACTCTATGCTGGCGCAAGCTGGCGACCTTCGCGACGCTTCAACATTGAGGGATTTGCCGACGTGGCCTACCATCCGTGGGCGAAATACCAGACGAGCCGGTCGTCGCATGCCTACGACTTCTACACCAAACTGACCTACGCCTTACGCCGCAACTGGCTGTTTTCGGCCCACTACAGAATGCGCCGTCGGCAACGCGACGACGAAAGCCATACCCAGCTGCTATGGCGTACGGAGCAAAGGGCACGCATCGCAGCCTCTTACCAAACAGACGCGCTCGACCTCCGTACACTGCTCGACCTCACTCAGACTACTTTCGAAGAGAAGAGCCGTGGGTGGATGCTCAGCCAACAAGCATCATGGAATGCGCGGCCTTCGACACGCCTCACTGGCAGCATATCCTGGTTTCATACCGACGACTACGACAGCCGTATCTATAGTTATGAGCGCAGTCTGCGCTACGACTTCTCTATGCCCGCCTACTATGGTCACGGACTGCGCTATATGGTCATGCTGCGGCAACAAGTGGGCAGTCGGCTGACACTCAATGCCAAGATTGGCGTCACCGACTACTTCGACCGCTCCACCATCGGAACAGGCTATCAGCTCATCCAAAGTTCATCCATTTGCGACCTGCTTCTGCAAATCAGATGGATAATTTAACGCTAAAAATCTTTAAAACATTTGGATATTAAGTAAAGATTATTTACCTTTGCAAGCGAAATATTCATCCCGTACAAATTGTCTTCTTATTTTTATGATTTTAAGGCAAAGAGTATTGTTCAATTGAACCAAAAAAGGCTGCACTGTGAAGTGCGGCCTTTTTCGTTGTAGCGGTATCGCTATACTATCCCTTCTTCGTCTGCGTAGCCTTGACAAAGTAGAGGATGAGCAGGATGTAGGCTGCGAGGGAGCAAACCTCCGAGAGCGGGTTGGCAAGCCACGACTCGTTGATGAGGTTGATGCCGCCGAAGCGCAACAGCGCACTGACAACGCCCATCAAGGCACCACCGGCGATGAAGCCAGAGGCGATGAGCGTTCCCTTCTCTCCACGGTCTTTGTTGACGTCGGCATTCTTCGAGCGCGTGGTGACAAACGAATGGACGGCGCCACCCACCAGCAGAGGGATATTCAGCTCTAAGGGAATGAACATACCCAAGGCGAAAGGCAAAGCCGGAACCTTACACCATGTCAGCACGACAGAGAGAACGGCACCGATGCCATAAAGCAGCCACGGGGCGCCCACACCGTTCATCAGCGGCTCGATGACGGCAGCCATAGCGTTGGCTTGGGGGGCTGCCAGCTGTCCGCTGGTGAAACCGTAGGTCTTGTTCAGGATAATCATCACACCGCCCACGGTAGCGGCAGAAACCAGCGTGCCGAGGAACTTCCACGTCTGCTGCTTGGCCGGTGTCGTGCCGAGCCAATAACCAATCTTCAGGTCGGTGATAAACCCGCCAGCCATGGAGAGAGCCGTACATACCACACCACCCATGATCAGCGCGGCCAGCATGCCACCAGGGCCATTCAATCCTACAGCCACCATCACAACGGAGGCAAGGATGAGCGTCATCAGTGTCATGCCGCTCACAGGATTGGAACCCACGATGGCGATAGCGTTGGCTGCCACGGTGGTGAAGAGGAACGCAATGACGGTGACAAGCAGGATGGCAACAAGGGCATGAACGATGTTGCCTTCCATCACGTCAAAATAGAAGAAAAGGAATGTCAGAATGATGGTGATGATGGAGCCTATGGCAATAATCTTGAACGAGATGTCGCGCTGTGTGCGCAACTGCTCCTTGTCGACGGTCTTGCCGCCCTTCATCTCCTGGGCTGCCAGGCCGACGGCACTCTTGATGATGCCCCAGCTTTTGATGATGCCGATGATACCAGCCATGGCGATGCCTCCGATACCGATAGACTTACCATAAGCCTTGAAGATGGCCTCCGGGCTCATGTCGCCGACGGCTGTCGTGATAGACGGATCCCACTGGCTGAGCACGGTGTCGGGGAAAATCAGTGCCAGGCCTGGCACGATGATCCACCACACGGAGAGCGAGCCCAGACAGATGATGAGGGCATACTTGAAGCCGATAATGTAGCCAAGACCCAAGACGGCGGCTCCCGTATTCACCTTGAACACCAGCTTGGCCTTGTCGGCCAGCAGTTCGCCCCATCCGATGACACGGGTAGTGAAGTTCTCGTTCCACCAACCGAAGGTGGCAACGATGAAGTCGTAAAGTCCGCCCACAAGGCCGGCAAAGAGCAACGGCTTGGCCTGCGAACCACCTTTGGCTCCGCTCACGAGCACCTGCGTCGTGGCAGTGGCTTCCGGGAATGGATACTTACCATGCATGTCGCTGACGAAGTATTTGCGGAAGGGGATGAGGAACAAGATGCCGATGATACCACCCAAGAGCGAACTGAGGAACACCTTCATGAACGATACTGTCATGTCGGGATATTTTGCCTGCAGGATATAGATGGCAGGAAGGGTAAAGATGGCTCCTGCCACGATGACACCCGAGCAAGCACCTATCGACTGGATGATGACGTTCTCGCCAAGGGCGCGCTTGCGCTTAGCGGCCGTGGAGACGCCTACAGCAATGATAGCAATGGGGATGGCAGCTTCAAACACCTGGCCCACCTTCAGTCCGAGATAGGCGGCTGCAGCCGAGAAGAGGACGGCCATGAGGATACCCCATGTCACCGACCAGCCATTCACTTCGGGATACGCCTGATGGGGCGACATCACCGGTTCGTACTGTTCTCCTTCGTGGAGTTCCCGAAACGCGTTTTCGGGAAGCTGGATGTTTTCGTTTTCTTTCATATTCTTTAAGTTGACTACTTGAGAAATTACTTTTTATGTCTCACCTTCATGTGGTCGAAGCCCTGGCCATAGACACCGATGACGGCACTCTGTGTGACGAAGGCACCCGGGTCGATGTCGTTGATAAGCTGGAAGATCATGCCGCTCTCGCGCTTCTTGGCCAGCACAAACAGGATTTTCTGTTCATGGCCGGTATAGAAGCCCTTGCCGTCGATGACGGTACAGCCACGGTGGCGCTCTGAAACAATGGCGCGAGCTATTTCTTCGTGCTTCTCAGAGATGATAAAGAACTGTACACTCTGACGCATGGCATTCACAACTTGGTCGACAACATACGACGAAACGAAGAGCACGACATAACCATAGAGCACCTGGTTCCAGTCTCTCAGCACAACATACGAACTGGTGATGACGATGAGGTCGACCATCAAGATGAGATGGCCGAGCGAAATGTCACGGTACTTGTGGATGATGGCTGCAATGATGTCGGTGCCGCCCGAGGAGCCGTTGCTCACCAGTCCCAAGCCGATGCCGATGCCACAGAAGCAGCCACCGATGATAGCTGCCATGAAAGGCTGGTCGGCCAACAAGTGGGTATCCTTGATGAGCGGTTGGAAGAACGACAAGATGATGGTGAGCATCACCACGCCATAGATGGTCTTGATACAGAACTTGAAACCTAATATCTTGAGTGCCAACAACAGCAGCACTGCATTGACGGCGAAGAACGTTACTTGCACAGGGGTCTCGAAAGCCCAATAGAGAATAGATGACACACCTGGCACACCGCCTGTCGAGATATTGTTAGGTAAGAGAAAAAGCGTCCAGCCAATGGTGTAGCTGAACAGGCCGATGAGAATGACGAGATAGTCGCGAATCTCACGCCACAATGTTTGTTTACTAATATTCATTTCAAATTTTTCAATCTTTCAATTCTTTAATTTTTTATCCTTCAATTCTCTAATTCTTTAATTTTCTAATTCTTTAATTTTCCAAGAATCTCGGTGAGTTCCTTCATGCCTTCGCTGGCTCCCTTCTGGATCTGATGGATGCCACGACTTGAGGCGGCAGCCACTGGGTTGGGGTCGATGAGGTAGATGGGGATGCCCTGCGGAGCATACTGCACCAGTCCGGCAGCGGGATAGACCACAAGCGACGTACCGATGATGATGAGGATGTCGGCCTTCGACACCTCTTCGGCAGCGGTCATGATGTTGGGAACGCCCTCACCAAAGAAGACGATGAAGGGGCGAAGCAACGAACCGTCGCCAGCTTTCTCGCCCGGTGCCACCTCAAGGTCGGGAGGTGTCAGCGTGCGCTGGTATTGGGGGTTGTCGACATCACGACTGCTGCACACCTTCATCAGTTCGCCATGCAGATGCACCACGTGGGTGGAACCAGCCATCTCGTGCAGGTTGTCGACATTCTGTGTCACCACCGTCACGTCGAAGTCTTTCTCCAAACCGGCCACCAAACGATGGCCCTCATTGGGTTTTGCTTCCACTAATTTCTTACGCAACATGTTGTAGAAACTGTTCACATACTCAGGATCGGCCACCCAGCCCTCGTGTGTTGCCACACGGGCCACAGGATAGTTCTCCCATAGTCCGTCGGCATCGCGGAATGTGCTCAGACCGCTTTCCACTGACATGCCGGCTCCTGTCAAAACAACAATCTTTTTCATGTTTCTTTCTGATATTTAAATCCTTTTTCTTGTCAACTAAGTTTAAGAATGCACAAAATTACTAATATTTCTTCAATAACGACAAATAAATTCAAAAAAAAGTGTACCTTTGCCCCGATTTTTTTGAAATATACCTACTTAAATATAAAAAGAAAGGCTGAAATTATGGATAAACTTAGCTATGGCTTGGGTCTCGGCATCGGCCAGCAGTTGCTGCAGATGAATATTGAAGGACTGGAGCTCGACGACTTCTTTAGCGCTATCAAAGATGTGCTCACCGGCAAAAAGCCACAGGTAGACCACCATGAGGCGCAGCTACTCGTGCAAAACTATTTCCAGAAGAAGGAAGAGCAGATGCAGAAAGAGCGAGAAGCCGCCGGACGGAAAGCCAAGGTGGAAGGCGAGAAATTCCTCGCCGAGAATGCCAAGAAAGAAGGTGTCAAGGTGCGCGAGAGCGGACTGCAGTACATGGTGCTCAAAGAAGGAACGGGGCGCAGCCCGAAACCATCCGACAAGGTGCGTTGCCACTATGAGGGATTCCTCGTCGACGGCACTGTCTTCGACAGCAGCGTAGAGCGAGGCGAACCGGCCGTCTTCGGTCTCGACCAGGTCATCGCAGGATGGACCGAAGGTCTGCAACTGATGAAGGAAGGTGGCAAGTACCGCTTCTTCCTGCCCTATATGCTGGCCTACGGTCCCAGCGGAGCCGGTGGCAGCATCCCTCCCTTCTCCGCGCTCATCTTCGATGTGGAGCTGCTTGAGGTGATGTAAGGGAAAGAAAGGCTTGCTCAGCAAAGCAAGTTTTCCAACATTCCTGTTTTCTTAAAAATAACATTCTAACAATAAAAGCAACAATGAAAAAGTTAACATTCGTAGCCGCTATGGCTATTGCTGCCGCTACCATCACATCGTGCGGCAATGGAACTCCTAAGGCCAGCCTTAAGAGTGATGTAGACACGTTGAGCTATGCCATCGGTATGGCACAGACTCAGGGTTTGAAAGACTATCTCGTACAGCGTCTCGGTGTAGACACAGCTTACATGGATGCATTCATCAAAGGTCTCAACGAGGGAGTCAATGCTGGCGACGACAAGCAGAAGAATGCCTACTTTGCCGGTCTGCAGATCGGTCAGCAGATTGGACAGCAGATGGTGAAGAACATCAACCACGAGATCTTCGGAGAAGACAGCACGAAGACCATTTCTATGAAGAACTTCATGGCTGGTTTCATTACCGCTACGACAGGACGCACCGGACTGATGACGCTCGAGCAGGCTCAGCAGGTGGCTCAGGACAAGATGCGCGAAATCAAGTCGCAGGAAATGGAGAAGCAGTATGGCGGCAACAAGAAGGCCGGCGAAGAGTACATGGCCAAGTATGCCAAGAACGCCGATGTGAAGAAGCTCCCCGGCGGCGTGCTCTATAAGGTCATCAAGGAAGGTTCGGGTGCCATCCCCGCCGACACATCGCGTGTGAAGGTGCACTACGAGGGTAAGACCATCGACGGCACCGTCTTCGACAGCTCTTACAAGCGCGGAGAGCCCATCGTGCTGGGTGCCAACCAGGTTATCCCCGGATGGACAGAGGCTCTGACCCACATGCCCGTTGGCTCTACATGGGAGGTTGTTATCCCGCAGGATAAGGCTTACGCTGAGCGCGAGCAGGGACAGATCAAGCCCTTCTCTGCACTTATCTTCAAGATCGAACTGCTTGGTATCGAGAAATAAGCCATGAAGAAATTAGCATTCATGTTCGTCCTTCTCGTCGGTTGCGCCGCTATGATGCAGGCTGCTCCCGACAAGAAGAAGACTAAGAAACAGGCGGAGGCAGCCCAGAGCTGCCCCGCCGTTGTGCTCAATACGACAGCCGACTCGGTGAGCTATGCCGCAGGTATGTCGCTCACCAACGGACTGCTGCCCTTCCTGAAGCAGCAATATGGTGTCGACGAAGCCTTCATGGACGACTTTATCCGTGGTTTCGAGGAAGCACTGAAGGTGAACGTAGACGACCCCATCAAGGCCTACGGAGCAGGTATCGCCATAGCAGGAATGCTGCAAGACCGCATGCTGCCCGGCATCACACAGGAGTTTGAAGGATCCGACACCCCCATCCAGCGCGACCAGCTGGTGCAGGGCTTCCTCGCCTCGCTGAAGAACGACACCGCCGTCTACCATCAGGAGAAGGCCGAAGAGCTCATCCGCACACGACGCGAGGCCGTCAAGCATGCCAAGGAAGAGGCTGCCAAGGCTGAGGGACGACAGTTCCTGGCCGAGAATGCCACGAAGGAAGGCGTCAAGACACTGCCCAGCGGACTGCAGTATAAGGTGCTGCGCGAAGGTACAGGTGCTGTGGCCGAAGTCAACGACGAGGTGGTCGTGAAATACGAAGGCCGCCTCATCGACGGCACGGTGTTCGATAGCAGCTACGAACGCAACCCGCAGACCAGCAAGTTCCGTCCCAACCAGGTTATCAAAGGATGGACAGAGGCGCTCACCATGATGCCTGCCGGCAGCAAATGGGAGCTCTACATCCCCGAGAACCTGGCCTACGGCGAACGTCAGGCTGGTAAGATTCCTCCCTTCTCGACCCTCATCTTCACCGTCGAAGTGGAAGAGGTGGTCAAGGCTGCTCCTGCAGCAGCGAAGCCGGCAACAGACAAACCTGCTGTTAAGCCTGCTACAAAGCCCGCAAAGAACACGAAGCCTGCTGCCAAAAAGACAGCAAAATAGCCCCGCAAAGGCTTATACATCTTCAAATATGCAACAATTTGGCTTGGAAAACCATACTTTTTCTGTCAAATTGTTGCATATTTCATTTATTATACCTACTTTTGCTTGCTAATCATACCATTTAAACATTATCAGCAATCAAAACATGGAGAAAATAGATAGTCTGGACAAGAAAATCATGGGCATCATCTCGAAGAATGCCCGTCTGCCTTTCAAAGATGTCGCCGCCGAGTGCGGCGTGTCGCGAGCTGCCATCCACCAGCGTGTTCAACACCTCATCGATGATGGTGTCATCGTAGGCAGCTCGTTTGAAATCAATCCCAAGGCACTGGGGTATACCACCTGCACTTATGTCGGCATGAACCTCGAGCGTGGCAACATGTACAAAAGTGTGGTCGAAAAGCTCAAAGACATACCCGAGGTCGTGGAATGCCACTTCACCACAGGTCCATACACCATGATGGTGAAGCTCTTCGCCAAAGACAACGAACAGCTCATGCACCTCATCAACGAGCAGCTGCAGAGCATACCCGGCGTAGTGGCAACAGAGACACTTATATCGCTCGAACAGAGCATCAAGCGCGACATTCCCATCAATCAGTAAGGACATACAACTCAACAATGAACAACTTCAACATACAGTCGTATCTCGACCCTATCTATGCGGCATACCCCGAGGCCGAACGGCAGCCCATCATCGGCATAACGGGCAACTATGCCGACGGCGACCTCACGCTGCGTGAGAAATACTACCAGCAGGTCATTGCTGCAGGGGCAACACCCATCGTCATCCCTCCCATAGCCGACAAGAACACCATCATCAACATCTTAGATCACATCGACGGACTCATCCTCAGCGGCGGGGCCGACTTCAACCCTCTTTGGAGCGGTGAGGAACCCTGTCAGGGCCTTGGGCACATCAATGCACAACGCGACCTCCCGGAGCTTCTCATCACAAGGCTGGCTTACAACCGACAGATCCCGATGCTCGGCATATGCCGTGGCATGCAGACACTGGCTATGGCCTTGGGAGGAAGGGTGACACAAGACATCAACACTTGTACCGCTCAGCCCTCACCTCTCACCTCTCACCCCTCACCCCTCACCTCTCACCTCTCACCTCTCACTTCTCGGTTCTCCGCATCGAAGAAAAACAGTCAGTCGGCCACTCCTCCTATCCGTCACAATCAGGATGCACGGCAGTCTGAGCTGACACATTCTGTCAACATCCGCCGCGACAGTATTCTCTATGACATCTATGGCGAGGAGAAAATCTATGTCAACAGTTTCCACCATCAGGCAGTGGCCGACGGGGGGAAGAGTTTCCGCATCACGGCCCATGCTGCCGATGGTGTCGTCGAGGGCATGGAGAGTACAGAATATAAGGCTATTCTCGGCGTGCAGTGGCATCCCGAGTGGTTGGAGTCGGGACTGCCCATCTTTCAGTGGCTCGTCGATCAGGCACGACAGTTCAGTACAGCCAAGCACATACACCACCGCATCATCACGCTCGACACCCATTGCGACACCCCGATGTTCTTCCACCAGGGCATACGCTTCGACCAGCGCGACCCACGCATCCTCGTCGATCTGCACAAGATGACCGAGGGGCATCAGTCGTCGGTCATCATGGCGGCCTATCTGCCACAGCCGAAAATCGGTGAGCAGTTCTCGTCTCTGGTAAAGCCACCCGCTCCTCTTACCTCTCAACTCTCACCTCTCAACTCTCCCCTCTCAACTCTCCCCTCTCAACTCACCCCCTTCTCTTATGCCAACGCCATCTTCGACCATATAGAGGACATCGTTCGGAAGAACAGCCAGTATATCAGCATAGCTCGCACCCCGGCCGACCTCTATGAGGACAAGCGCAAAGGAAGGAAGAGCATCATGCTCGCCATCGAGAATGCTCTCGCCCTCGACCATCAGTTGCAAAACGTCAAGCACTTCGCACAACGAGGTGTCGTCTACATGACGCTCTGCCACAACGGCGACAACGACATCTGCGACTCAGCCAAGGGATGCAACACCCACAACGGTGTGAGTCAGTTTGGCGAGAAGGTCATCCAGCAAATGAACCAACAGGGCATTATGGTCGACCTCAGTCATGCCGGCGAGAAGAGCTTCTACGATGCACTCGACATCAGCCAGACACCCATCGTATGCAGCCATAGCAGCTGCCGTGCCCTCTGCGACCATCCGCGCAACCTTACCGACGACCAGATGCGAGCCTTGGCACAGGCTGGAGGTGTCATGCAGGTGACGCTCTATCACGGATTCCTCCGCCAGGAAGGCGAGGCCACCATCCTCGACGCGCTCGCTCATCTTGAGCATGCCATCAAGGTGATGGGCATCGACCACGTCGGTTTAGGCACCGACTTCGACGGCGATGGTGGTGTCCGCGGACTGGCCGACAGTAGCGAGATGATACAGTTCACCCTCCATCTGCTACACCGCAAATACAGCCTTCGCGACATTGAGAAAATCTGGGGAGCCAATTGGCTCCGCGTCATGACGCAAGTGCAAAATCATTGAACATTGAGTATTGAGCATTGAACATTAAAAATTGAAAAGTAAACATTGAGCATTATGATATCCTTCGGTTCCTTAAGCCGCTGTTTTGCAGCGGCCCTCGCCCTACCCCTTCTCCTCGCCCTCGCAGCCTGCAAGAGCAACAAGCCTTCGCCTGAGCAAGGCACGTTCGACACTCCCGTAGGACCTTCCTTCGTAGCCGATTCGGCATACGCCTTCTGCGAGGCTCAATGCGCCTTCGGGCCTCGCACGATGAACTCCGCTGCCCACGACCAGTGCGGACAGTGGATAGCCGACAAGTTCCGCTCCTTCGGATGCGAGGTGTCCACACAAGAAGCCAGCCTCCACGGCTACGACGGCACCATGCTCAGCAGCACCAACATCATGGCAACACTCAACCCCAATGCCGAGCGGCGCATCCTCCTTTGCGCTCACTGGGACAGTCGCCCTTGGGCCGACAACGACCCTGACTCCACCAACTGGCACAAACCTGTCATGGCAGCCAACGACGGTGCCAGCGGCGTAGCCGTCATGCTCGAGATAGCACGTCTGCTGGGCCGCAACGACTCGCTTGCTGTCGGGGTAGACTTCGTCTGTTTCGATGCAGAAGACTGGGGCACACCGCAATGGGCCAACCAAGGCGACCAAAGCGACAGCTGGGCCCTCGGAGCACAGCACTGGGCCAAGCAGTATGCCAGTCAGCCTTCGCTGCTGCCGGCAAAACCTGTTTACGGCATACTCCTCGACATGGTGGGAGGCCAGGGGGCACGCTTCTATCAGGAAGGCTTCTCGCTGCGATATGCCAGCGACATTGTGGCCAAGGTGTGGAAGGCAGCCCAAGTGGTGGGCTATGGTAGCTTCTTCCCCGAGTCCGTCGGCGGAGGTGTCACCGACGACCACGTGCCAGTCAACGAGGTGGCAGGCATTCCCACCATCGACATCATCCCCTACTACCCCGACTGCGCCCAGAGCAGTTTTGGCCCCACCTGGCATACCGTCAACGACGACATGCAGCACATCGACCTTGGCACTCTTCAAGCCGTCGGTCAGACCGTCGTTCAGGTTATCTTCTCCGAACAACCGTGAAAAGTTTCAACAACATAAGGGCGGCACAGCGTTTCCGCCTAACAGGCGTCATCGCCGTCCTCCTATTGCTGGCGGCCTGCCATAACCCCTCCCCCTTGGAGAGGCTGGGTGGGATCGACACCCTCGTCAACGCACGCCCCGACTCTGCCCTGACGCTTCTCAACAGCATCGCCCGCGACACCGCAGAGATGTCGCGGCGCGACCTCATGCGCTACTACCTCCTGCGCACCAATGCCGAGAACAAGTGCGACACCGTCCTCACCGCACGCCACGCCGCCCTGATGCGCCGCGTCTGCGACTACTACGACCGCCAGTTCCCCTCGCCCTTTGGAGAGGGGTTAGGGGTGAGGCCGGGGGCCATGCTCGCCCACTATCTGCTGGGCCGCTGCTATTCGGATATGGGGGAAGCCCCCGCAGCATTAGAGGAGTTCCATCATGCTATAGATTGCGCAGATACAACCAAACTTGATTGCGACTACCACACATTAACTCTCATCTATTCGCAAGAAGCTCGTTTGTTCTATTTGCAAAATTTGTATGAAGAACAGCTCAACGCGTGCGAGCGAGCTTCCAAGTATGCCCTATTGGGCGGTGACACTTTGTCGGCAGCGATATATCTCAACAAGATGGCATCAGCCTACGAGTCGGCAGGAAAGCGAGACAGTGCGATTCTTGTCATCGAACAAAGCCGCAGCAGCTTCAAGGCTCTGGGCAGACTCGATTTGGCAAGCCAGGCTCTG
>Ga0310695_10009984_pt1 | contig 14059 bp, 8 predicted proteins | sample RumenRJG_04DNA_FD_203882 | JGI IMG/M metagenome (GOLD analysis project Ga0310695, IMG submission 203882) | Bovine rumen microbial communities from Lethbridge, Alberta, Canada - RJG_04 (v2) (version 2) | ecosystem: Host-associated > Mammals > Digestive system > Stomach > Rumen | place: Canada... | reverse complement strand
CGTCGCCGTACTGGATGCGCAGCAGTTCATCGTAGCGGGCCGGGACAGGCACCTTCATGTCCTCGAAGTCGAGCCATAACGTCTCGTCGAAGATATGCTTGTCGATGACAAAGTCATAGCCGCTGAAGCATATCTCGGCCACATGCGACGCCTCCGCCACGGGTGTCTCCCGAAACACCTCCTCGCAGGGACGGAAGATGGCTTCCCAACCGCGTGTCCTCACCTGCCAGAGGCACTTCAGCTTGCGGAAGACAAGGGTCAGGCGGCCCGATGAGAGCAGATGGAGGTTCTTCGTCTTGAGGAAGCGCTGGATGCGGCGGCTCGTATGCAGTGTGCGGCGACGTCCCTCCTCGGTGGCCGGCACACCGTCCATCGGAAAGATGTCGATGAAGATGCCCTGATGATAGGGGTTGAAACACTCTGAGGGACGCACGCCCGTCGTCCGGCTGTCGCGCAACTGAGCGTGAGCCCGATAGTAGTCTACGTCGGTATATGCCGTCTGGAAGAAGTATGGTTCGCGGAACTCCTCGCCCGCGACTTCCAGAAGTCGGTCATAGTCGGGCCTCATCATGCACACATCGATATCGTCGTCCCAGGGGATATATCCATGATGACGCACCGTGCCGAGCAGCGTGCCGCCGTCCACCCACACGTGCAGGCCGTAGGCCTGGCACACGTCGAGCAGCCGTTGCAGCAACTCCATCTGCACCTGCCACACGTGCTTCATTTCACGGCTCACCACATAGCCACCCCGATTCTCTTCCTCCAGATTGAATGCCATCTCAATATTCCCTATAATCCCTATTCTCTAATCCTAATCCCTAATCCCCATTCCTTAATTCCCCAAAACGCGCTCCGCCTGCCACAGGGACATGGCGCGTGCGATGGTGGGTGCCATATCGTAATACTTATACTCGGCCAGCCGTCCGGCAAAGAGCACGTTCTCCTCGCGCGCCGCCAGCTCCTGGTACTGGGCCAGCAGCTGCATGTTACGGTCGTCGTTCACCGGATAGTAAGGCTCCATGCCGGGCGTCCACTCCGTGCTGTACTCGCGACTGATTACGGTGCAAGGATTCTGGTACACCTCGTCGCCGAACGCCTCGAAGTGCTTGTGCTCGATAATGCGTGTCCAGGGCGTCTCCCGGTCGGTGTAGTTCACCACGGCATTCCCCTGGAAGTTGGGCTGAGCGAGCACTTCGGTCTCGAACCTCACCGTGCGGTATTGCAGATGTCCCAGCCGATAGTCGAAGTAAGCATCGAGCGGCCCCGTGTACAGGATGCGGCGGGCCAGTGGCACCAGCTCGGCACGTCGGGAGAGGAAGTCCACCCCGGTCTGCACCTCTACGCCTTCGAGCAGCGCATCGATCAGCTGGTTGTATCCGCCAATGGGGATGCCCTGGTAGCGGTCGTTGAAGTAATTATTGTCGAAGACGAAGCGCAGGGGCAGTCGCTTGATGATGAAGGCCGGCAGTTCGGTACAGGGACGTCCCCACTGCTTCTCGGTGTAGCCCTTGATGAGACGTTCGTATATGTCGCGTCCCACCAGCCGCATTGCCTGTTCCTCCAGCGTGAGCTCGGCCTCCACCTCGCGGGGCAGCGGTGTGCCACGCTGCTTCTCGATGATGGCCTGAGCCTCCTCGGGCGTCGTCACGCCCCACATCTGGTAGAACGTGTTCATGTTAAAGGGCAGGTTGTACAGCTGGCCGCGATAGTTGGCCAGAGGGCAGTTCGTGTAGCGGTTCATCTCCACAAACTGCTTGACGAAGCGCCACACCTCGCAGTCGTTGGTGTGCAGGATGTGCGGGCCATACTGGTGGACATTGATGCCCGCCATCGTCTGGCAGTGCACGTTGCCTCCCGTGTGCTTTCGCCGCTCCACCACCATACAGCGCTTTCCTGCCTGGCGTGCCAGATGAGCAAACGTGGCACCCATCAGGCCGGAGCCCACGATGAGATAGTCTATAGAGGCCGGCTTCGTAACTTCACTCTTCATATTTCACTCTTCATATTTCATGCTTCATATTACCCTATTCTCACGACCGTGCACATAGCCGTGCCCAGTCTCATTCACTCTTCGCTCTCTTTCCCCCTTCACTCTTCGCTCTCTTTCCTCCGTCACTCTTCGCTCTCTTTCCTCCGTCTTCTCTCCCACTCCTCCTTCGTCCTCTTCCAGCGGTCGTGGGTCCACAGCCACAGCTCGGGCCTCTGGCGTATCTGCTCTTCCAGCATCTGGGCATAGCGGTCGGTGAGGGCAAACTCTGGTTCGGCCGCTGCGTCCCAACTCATCGGGACAATCTGGCAATCATAGTACCCGCGGCGCGGGCGTGTGACGTGGACATAGAAGACCACTCCACCCAGCCGAGCTGCCAGACGCTCCGTGCCTACGAAGAACGAGGTGTCGTGATTGAGGAATCGCGTCCAGTGGTGCATGGCTTCCCACTTCGGGCACTGGTCGGCAATGAAGCCTATCATCAGGCCGTGCCCCTCGCGTCGCAGGGGGATGATGCGCCGCAGCGTCTCCTTCATCGGGATGTTCACTCCGCCAAAGCGGGCACGCATCTTCAGGAAGAGGTCGTCTGCCTTCGCGTTGCGCAGCGGGTGATAGATCTGTGCAGCCTGCATCCCATCGTGCATCCACAGGGAGAAGGAGGCAAGCCACTCCCAGTTGCCATAATGTCCCAGATAGGCGTAGGCCATCTGAACGCCGCGACGCTCCATCTCGTCCTGCAGCTCATCCAGACCCACGAATCGTACACGGCGATGCATCTCCTCGGGGCTCATCGTCAGTTCCTTGACAATCTCCGCCACATAGTCGCACAGCGTGTGATAGAATCGTCGCACTATCTCCCTACGCTCGCCGACGGACTTCTCCGGGAAGCAGTCGGCCAGCTGTCGTCTCACCAGCCGCCGCCGGTACCTCACCACATAATATACCACCACGAACACCACATCCGCGAGGAAGTAGTGCACCCGAAGCGGCAGCCTCGAAAGTATGCGCAGCAGCCCGAAGACAAACCATTGTCCCATTTTCATATTGCAAAGGTACGAATAAGCGAGCGAAGCGCAAAGGGAAAGACGAAGTTTTTCATTTTGCGATGCCGAGCGGAAGTACCTTCGACGTAGTCAGAGGTACGAATAAGCGAGCGAAGCGCAAAGGGAAAGACGAAGTTTTTCATTTTGCGATGCCGAGCGGAAGTACTTTCGGGCTTTGTCCAAAGGTACGTGTTTTATTCCATAATTCATAATGCATAGTGCCTATTTTTATGCAAAACCCATGAGGCGTAGGGAAATAATCCTTACACAAAGTTTTCCGGGATAACAAACAACACGTTCCGGGAGGCGACGGAGCACGTTCCGGGAGGCGATGCAACACGCTGCTCCGGGCCATGGAACACGTCGCAAATTCGCGAGAGTCGCGTATTTCCGACCGAAGCTACGTTTGGCGGAGAAAAACGCAGAATTTTACACCACTGATTATCAAGCATTAAGGAGAACAGCACCACAAAAAGCGGGGCAAAAAGCGACCCCAAACGGCCATTTTTGCCCCATTTTGGGGTACCCCTCGACGAACAAGGCAAGCCAAAAATTTCCGATTTCCGGACAGCCAGAGAACAAATCTATAGATCATAACCCATCGTACGAGGTTTGCAGGAGAGCCTTTGCCTTGCGGATGCGCTCCGGCGAGGGAGCGGGCTGTTCGGTAATGGGGCGGTCGCTGGTAATGTCGAAGACGGAGACGCCCGTCGAGTCGGCAAACATGATGCCGCTGGGGAAGGTGCTATAGACAAAGGGATAGACATATTGGCGGCTCAGCACATTGCGGCTCCAGGGGAAGTCGTCGTGGCGAATGCCCATCTGCGCAAGCAGCGTGGCACAGAGGTCACTCTGGTTCATGAGCACCGACATGCGGCGCGGCTCCTTGACAGCCCCACCCAACCAGAGCATGGGGCTGTGGAAGAAGGCAGGGTCCTCATAGGTAAGCTGATAGAGGAACCCGTGGTCGGGCAGCAGGATGATGAGCGTGTTGTCCCACGAAGGGAGCGTCCTGAGCGAGTCCACCAACTCTCCCACACACTGGTCGGTGAAGGCAAAGGCATTGAGAACCTTATCCTCCAGCCGATGATACGGCACCTCGAACGGCTCGTGGCTCGAGAGCGTCTGGAAGACCAGATGCCAGGGATGGTCCTGCGGCTGCGAGGCCACCCACTGGAACATACGACGGGCGGTGAGGCTGTCGTTGACGCCCCACTTGCTCGTATGCGCATCGGCAATCGGGAAGTCCACGTCGCTGACAAAGTTCTCGTATCCTGCGGTCACGAGGTAGCCGCGCTTGCCCATTATCTTGATGTCGCCGCCATAGAGGTAGCCCGTCGAGTAGCCCTCACGCTGCAGGCTCTGAGCCAGCGAGGGGATGCCGGCCAACTTTTCCGGCAAGCGCATCAGCGAGGCAGTGGGATAGCTCACCCATCCGCTGAAGGCAGACACCGTGCCGCGGTCGGTGCGGAACGAGTTGCTGTAATAGTTGTCCCAGAAGATGCCTTCGGGGATGAGGCGGCTCATGTTCGGCGCCACGCCCGGAACGCCTCCCAGCTCCTCGACAAACTTGCCGCCGAAGCTCTCCATGAGCACTACGAGCACGTTGGGGCGCTGGGTCGTGAGCAGAGTGTCCGTGATGTCCTCGGTCTCGTCGGGATAGAGCGGGGCAAAGACCTCGGCACGTTCCTCTTCGGGCAGGTAGTCGAACATCTCGGTGTAATTCTCCTTGAACTCGAACGATGCCATCAGGCTGAAGGCCGGGTTTACGGCTGCGTGGTTCAGGAAGAGGCGCTGGCTGTAGTACGGGACGCCCACGTTCATCACGCTGGTGCCTATGCTACCGCGGATGCCCAGGAAGACAAAGGGGGCGATGAGCAGATATACGATTGCCCGACGCCATTTCGGGGAAGCCTTCTCCCCCGCAGATTCGGTGGGAGACATGCTTCCGGTTCCGGCTCCCTTGATAAGCAGCCAGGCAATGAGGGGAACGGCGATGAGGATGGCACCCACACGAGTGACGAGAAAAGCAGTGCTCACGCTGGCCGTGGCCCCCTCGGGATTCTGGGCATAGGAAAAGATGGCGGCGTTCAGCTTGAACTTCCAGAACTCGTAGAGCACCGTGTCGCCCCCGACGATAACGGCCATCAGCAATGCGACGAGAATATAATAAGGTATCAGTATCCACTTCATGGGCATACGCCGCCACAGGGAGGCGATGAGGCACACGAGCCACGGCAGTATCAGCAGATAGCAGCTGACACTGACGTCCATCGACAATCCGTGGCGCCAGACATCCCATACATCCCGCAGCGTGAATGCCTCGACGCTGCGGTTGTAATACATGAACACCACCTTGCCGACGGCAAAGGCAAAGAGGAGGACAAGGAAGAGACGGAGGAGAAGGAGGGGCGACTCCTTTGCCGTCCCCCGCTGACGGGAAGATGTGAAACGTACGGATTGTCTGGTATTCATCGCATTCTATGATTCATTCTATTAGAAATAACGTAGATATTAACCCGATGCAGGGCAAACCGGCTACTCCCTCTCCTCACGGGGGCGCGAGGCTGGGGGCACGAGGGAGGGGGGCGGCCTCTTTCAGGATGTTCTTCCCCAACAGCTCGCGTCGGCGGTCGTCGGCAGGCTGCTCCAGTATCACCTCGTCGGCCGTGAGGTCGTAGATCGTGGTGCCCTCGGCATCGCGCACCATGAAGCCCGCGGGGAAGTTGCAATAGACGAAGGGACGCGTGTAGCGACGGCTCAGCACGTTACGGCTCCAGGGATAGTCGTCATGGCGGAGACCCATCTGGGAGAGCAGCGTGGCACACAGATCGCTCTGGTTCATGAGCACCGACATGCGACGCGGCTCCTTGACAGCCCCACCCAACCAGAGCATGGGGCTATGGAAGAACTCGGGGTCCTCGTAGCTCTGACGGTAGAGGAATCCGTGGTCGGGCAGCAGGATGACGAGCATCCTGTCCCACTGGGGCAACGTCTTGAGCGAGTCCACCAACTGGCCCAGACATGCATCGGTATAGGCAAAGGCATTCAGCTTCTCGTCCTCGAGCCGATGATACGGCACCCGCCACGGCTCGTGGCTCGAGAGCGTTTGATAGGCCATGAACCAGCGCTGCGACGTGTCGCGGCGGGCAATCTCATGGTATGCCCGCATGGCCGAGATGCTGTCATCGGCTCCCCAGCTGCCCGTCAGTTCCTCAGGTGGGAAGGCGCTGCCGTCAAGCAGTTGGCGGAAGTGCATGTGCTCCAGATAGTCGCGTTTGCCCATGTTCGTCATGGCACCGGCGTAGAGATAGCTGGTGCCGTAGCCTTCGCGTTCCAGCGACTTGGCCAGCGAGGGCAGGCGATCGTGCCACTCAGGATGCTTCATCAGCGAGACCGTAGGGTAACTGAGCCAGCCGCTGTACACGGAGACGGTGCCCCGGTCAGTGCGGAACGAGTTGCTGTAGTAATTGTCCCAGAAGATGCCCTCGGGAATGAGGCGGCTCCACTGGGGCGCCACACCGGGAATACCGCCCAGTTCCTCGATGAATCGCCCGCCGAAGCTCTCGATGAGCACAAGCAGGATGTCGGGGCGCTCGACGGAGAGGAGCGAGTCGGAGACATCGTCCATGTCGGAGGGATAAAGGTCGGAGAGCGGCTCACAGACTGCCTCGTCCCCGTCATTACGATAGCGGGCGCCATAGTCCTTATCCATAGGGAACGAGGCGGCAAAGGCATAGACGGGATTCACAGCCGCATGGTTCAGGAAGAGGCGACGGCTGTCATAGACATCGCCAACGCGCAGGAAAAAGGCGCTGCAGAAGAGCAGGAACGTCCAGATGATGCTGATGTTGCGCATCCAGAGCCGCGCAATGGGGACAGAAGGCATGCGAGACGGCGTGAGCAGGATACAGGGAATGGCGATGAGACACATCAGCGCCACGCCGGCCAGAACACGCCACAGGATGAACGACAGGCTGACGCTGTTCGTGGCACCCTCGGGAGAAGCGGCATAGCTGAGCACCACCGCACTCAGCTTGAACTGCCAGAACTCGTACATCACCGCGTCGGCCAGGATGATGATGCCCACCACGACGGCCAGTAATATATAATAAGGTATAAGCAATCGCCGCAGGGGAAGCTGCCAGCGCAGTGCAGCGAGACTTGCAAGCCAGGGCACCGCCAGCAGGATGGCCGCCACAAAGAGGTCGTGACCCAGCAGTCCGTCCCGGCACACCAACAGCGCATCGAGAAACGAGAACGTGTCGATGTGGCGATTGTAAAGCATGAAGCCCACACGTCCCACCAGAAAAACAAGCAACAGCAGGCAGTACAGGTACTCTAGGAAGTGAAGCTTCTTTAATTCATAATTCATAGTTCACAATTCATAATGACGGGCTGCACCGACTCCTGCCATCGGCCGGGGAAGGCCTGAGGCTCAGAGCTGCTGCATGTCGTTCAGTTTGCGGTAGTATCCACCCAGGGCCAGCAGTTCCTCGTGCGTGCCGCGCTCCACGATACGTCCCTCGTGCAGGACGCATATCTCATCGGCATTCTTGATGGTTGACAGACGGTGGGCGATGGCGATGGTGGTACGCGTCTTCATCAGACGCTCCAGTGCCTCCTGCACCAGCCGTTCGCTCTCGGTGTCCAGAGCGCTCGTGGCCTCGTCCAGTATTAATATGGGAGGATTCTTCAGTATGGCACGCGCAATGCTGATACGCTGGCGCTGACCGCCCGAGAGGCGACAGCCGCGGTCGCCCACCATGGTGTCATATCCCTGTTCCGTCTCCATGATGAAGGCATGGGCATTGGCTATCCGGGCTGCCTGCTCCACGCGCTGGCGCAATGCCTCGCGTTCCTCATCGCTGGCAGGCGCAGGCGCAGCAAAGGCAATGTTGTTGAATATAGTATCGTTGAAGAGAATGGCCTCCTGGTTGACATTCCCTATGAGACCCCGCAGCGAACGAATGCTCAGCTGTCGGATATCCGTGCCGTCGATGGTGATACGCCCTTGCTGGATATCATGATAGCGAGGAATGAGATCGACAAGCGTGCTCTTTCCCGAGCCGGACTGTCCCACGAGAGCCACCGTCTTTCCGCGGGGCACCACGAGGTCTATATCGTGCAGCACATCCTTGTCCCCGGCATAGCCGAAGGACACATGCTCCAGCCGTATCTCCCGCTCCAAGCCCTGTACCTCCTGAGGTTGCGGCACTTCGCGGATGGGATTCTCGGCCGACAGTATCTTGTTGATACGTTCCATACTGGCCATGCCCTTCTGTATGGCATAGCCTGCCTTGGACAGGTCCTTGATGGGCTGCAGGATGGTGTAGAGGATGACGAGGTAATAGATGAACAGGTTGGCATCGATGTGACTCTTGCCAGAGAAGATGAGCCAGCCGCCAAACCAAAGGACGATGACAATCATCACCGTGCCCAGAAACTCGCTCACGGGGTGGGCCGCACTCTGGCGAATAGCCACGCGGCTGGCGATGTTGCGATACTCATTGTTCACCCGGACAAAGCGCTGCATCATCTTCTGCTCGGCGATGAAGGCCTTGATGATGCGCAGCCCGCCCAGCGTCTCCTCTATCTGGCTCATGCTGTCGGACAGTTTGCTCTGCATGAGGAGCGACTTGGACTTCAGTCGCTTGCCCACGCTGCCGATGCCCCAGGCCAGGAGGGGGACCACGAGCAGAGTGAAGAGCGTCAGCTGCCAGCTGATGCAGATGAGCGTACCCACGTACACCACGATGAATATCGGGTTCTTGATGATCATGTCGAGCGAGCTGTTGATGCTGGCATCCACTTCATTCACGTCGGTGGAGGCGCGGGTGAGGATGTCACCCTTACGCTCATCGGAGAAGAAGCTCAGGGGCAGGCTCAGTATCTTCTGATAGAGGTCTTGCCGAATGTCGCGGATAACACCGGTGCGCAGCGGCATGAGCATGGCCGAGCCGCCAAAGTAGGTGGCTGTCTTGAGCAGCGTCAGCACCGAAAGGATGATGCCCAGAAGCAGCAGGGTGGTGGCGGGGCCATAGGCATCGATGAGCTGCTGTGAATAATAATAACCGTTGTTCTTGGCCACATCGACAAAGCCACCCAGTCCGCCCGTTCCCCAAGGGATGAACTCGAAGCGCTCGGTATTTACCTTGAAGAGAATCTGCAGGATGGGTAGCAGGATGGTGAAGGAGAACACGTTGAATACAGCAGCAAGCACGTTCATCACAAGCGTGCCGACGATATATCGCTTGTAATGGGCAAAGTACTTGCTCATCATGCCAAAGAACGAGGCGGTTCCGACATTCACATCACGATTGTTTGAGGAATCATTCATAATACAAAACACGGTCACTCCCGGAGGGATTCAAGGTTGATAAGTTTCTCAAGCAAATCCCGGCGGAGGAAGAAGTAATGGTTTGAGGATTCGTAACCGAAGGTTGGGTCGGCCTCGCACAGGGGAAGGAACTCCTGCACGTTCCGCATCTCGCTTTCTACTATCTTGCCCATGCCTGCTGTATCCTGCCTGTCTCGGCATAGGACGTACGAGGCCTGGTTCTCAATGGAGCGGAAGACACACTTGAATCCCTGTGCCCGCCGCAGGTCTGTCTCCAGCATGGCCCTGATGTCCGAGGCGTCCTCGCCGGCCAGTGCCTGTTCAAGCCAGACGGCTCCACGGGCGAAGCCATCGGCCACCTTACGTACCTGTGCAATATAGATGTCGGCGGGATAGATGCTTCTCCACGCATCAAGGTCGTCATAAGGAAAGCCCACCATCGAAGCATGCCACCCGGCAGGCTCAGGGTAGAACAGATTGGCAGGACCCAACTGCTGCGGGCCGTTATACAGCGTGCCGATATTGTAGGGGTACTCCGCAAAGCCGTCAGAGAACTCCTTCCAGGCCTGGCGGACAAGGGGTCCGGACTTCTCGCCGTAGAGTTCTCGGGCGATTTCGTCGAGACTTGCCGAGGGGTCGGAAAGCATCTGCTGAAACACGGTGAAGTTGATGGAGGGATAGCCTCCGAGGCTCCAGGTCATCATCACGTCCCGAACGTCCTCGCCGGCCAGGTTGCGGGCATGCGAAGCAATCAGCTCAATGGCAGGAATCGCCGGGATGCAGCTCACCTCCCACGTGCTGTTCACCATCACCTTGGCAGCTGTCTGAAGCCCGGCCGCCTGGGCATACTGCCAGTGTCTGACCGCTCTGGGACCAGGACCTACGGATGAGATAGAGTACTCGCCAACCGTCGAGGCCACTCCGCCCCTGTTGATAGGCAATGACCATTCGCTGACAGAGAGCAGCGTGCAACGTTTGTCCAGCCGGTTGATAATCTGCTCGGCAAAGGCATCATCCCAGCCCCAGTCCCACACCAGCACCTTCGCCTCGGGATTGCCTCGCAGGACGCCCTCTGCAATGGTATTGTTCACCTCGGCAATCACTTCGTCATAGGGCCGCCCGCCACATCGCGGACAATCGCCCTGATGACCGTGGGAGGCACAGTTCGTGAGGTTCTCGGACATGGAGATGATGAACACACCGCCAAGACCGGGCACAGACTTAAAAACCCTCTCAAACGAACGGGACAGCCATTCGCGAACCCTCGTGTCAGACGTGCAAAATGTCTCAAGGTCGCCCTCGGCAATGCCCCTCAGGCTCTGCTTCTCCCCATTGTCAAACCATGACTTCGGCAAGGCACGAGGCTCATTGACGTACATCATCACGCGGATGCCATATTTTCCGGCCCGCTTCACCAATGTGTTCAGGTTGTCGAGCCGTTCCTTGTAGTGCTCATCGCCAGGGAACGGACCTTCCGGTGCCACAAGCATGCGGAGCACCGAGTGTACCCAGACGGCATTGACGCCCATCGCGCTGAGCCGTTCGAGCAGTTCGTCGGGGTATGAGGATTGTTTCGCATCCATGAGCGGATCGCCATAGACGGCATTGTACGAGAACACCATCCGCAGACCATCCTGCCCCTGCATGCTCTTTATGGGCTGAAGAGCGGGCATGTCGGCATAGAAGTCGAATCGCGGCACCACCTTGTCCGGCTTATTGGCACGCACCAGAGCGGCTATCTCTGCGGCGCGCCGGTTCATCTCGTCGGTGGGTTCCTGATAGACGAGGCGCTCACACCGAGGCTTCTTCCGTCCCATCTTGACGAACAGGAAGTCGTCCTCGTAGAGACACCATTCGAGCTGTTCCTGCGTCATGTCCAGCAGTACGAGAAGTTGCTCATAGGGCAGGATGTGCCAGTTGCGACGGAGCAGCGTAATGTAACCCTTCGAGGAAGTCCAGACGGGATCCACCTCGGGCCGGGCCTCCAATCCCATGGAGACGGCCACCCGGCGCACATTCCGCTCACTGGTGGATAACACCTTCGCCATACGCGACGCAGGCACCAGCCCCCAGTTTCGCCAAATGAAGGTGTGCATCATGGAGGGGAAATGCTCTGCCTTCACACCCTCCTGCTCCACCCTCCCGGGCAACTTGTCGGCCGCGGGATAATCCATGGCGGAATACCTCGAGCAGGAAAGCGTGCCGAGAAGCGACAGGAAGAATATAGCCCAATACTTGTTCATGTCTTTATTTTCATTGTGGACAGCCGTGACGAGCACAGCCCGGTTCACTTCTTTCGTCCGAAGTCGGCAGGAATTTCACCCCACTCCTCAGTGTTCCATTTCCGCACCTCGGCATGCAGAGGGTTCTGCCGAAGCCATTTCTCGGCTCTGGCCACGAGGTCGAGCGCCTGCGCCGTCTGTTCGTTACGCACCAGCGTGGTCTTTGCCTTGCGGTTCCTCACCCATGCCATTCCGCTCACGCTGTCGCTATAGACCTTCATGTTCCAGTTGTTCTGCTTGATAAGCGCCAGGGCGTGGACGATAGCGAGGAATTCGCCGATGTTATTCGTGCCCTGGATGGGGCCGAAGTGGAAGAGGCGCTGCTCATTACCCAGATAAACCCCTTGATATTCCATGGGACCTGGGTTACCGCTGCAGCCGGCGTCCACAGCAATCGCGTTGAAATCGACGATTCCCTTCAGTTTCTCGTAGTCCATTGCTTACATTCTCTCCGGCACTTCGATGCCCAACAGGCTCATGCCGTTCTTGACCACCTGAGCGACGGCGGCCGAGAGGGCGAGGCGTACGGCACGCTTCTCCTCGTCTTCCTCGCGCAGCACGGGGAAGTCGTGGTAGAACTGGTTGTACTCCTTGACGAGGTCGTAGCAGTAGTTGGCGATGCACGAGGGATTATAGTCCTTTCCGGCCTGGCGCACGGCAGTGGCAAAACCTTGCAGGTGCTGGATGAGGCTCACCTCCTTCTGGCTCAGCTCACAGGCGGGCAGTTCGGCAGGGACGGCGATGCCCTGGGCCTCGGCCTTGCGCAGGATGCTGCGGATACGGGCATACGTGTATTGGATGAAGGGACCCGTATTGCCGTTGAAATCGATGCTCTCCTCGGGATTGAAGAGCATGTTCTTGCGAGCATCTACCTTCAGGATGAAATACTTCAGGGCACCCATGCCCACGATGCGAGCTATTTCCTGTGCTTCCTCGTCGGTAATGCCTTCCAGCTTGTTCACCTTGTCCTCGCTCATCTGGCGCGCATCCTGTATCATGGTAGCTATCAGGTCGTCGGCATCGACCACAGTACCCTCGCGCGACTTCATCTTGCCGTTGGGAAGTTCCACCATGCCGTAGGAGAAGTGTACGAGATCCTTGCCCCAGCGGAAGCCAAGCTTGTCGAGCAGGATGGAGAGCACCTGGAAATGATAGTTCTGTTCGTTGCCCACGACGTAGATCATCTTGTCGATAGGATAGTCCTGAAAGCGCAACTTGGCCGTACCGATGTCCTGCGTCATATAGACGCTGGTGCCGTCGGAACGCAGGAGGAGCTTCTCGTCGAGTCCCTCTTTCGTGAGGTCGGCCCATACGGAACCGTCCTCGCGACGATAGAAGATGCCTTTCTCGAGGCCCTCCTCTACCTTCTCCTTGCCTTCGAGGTATGTCTCGCTTTCATAGTATATCTTGTCGAAGGAGACACCCAGTGCGCGATACGTCTCGTCGAAGCCAGCATATACCCACTCGTTCATCCGTCGCCACAGGGCGCGCACCTCGGGGTCGTTCTTCTCCCAACGGACCAACATTTCGTGAGCCTCACGGATGAGCGGTGCTTCCTGCTTGGCCTGCTCCTCGTCCATACCTTGGGCCACGAGCTGCTTCACCTCCTCGCGATAGTGCTTGTCGAAGGCCACATAATAGTCGCCTATCAGGTGGTCGCCCTTCTTGCCCGAGCTCTCGGGCGTCTCGCCGTTGCCCCAGCGGAGCCAGGCCAGCATCGACTTGCAGATGTGGATGCCGCGGTCGTTCACGATGTTGGTCTTCACCACACGGTTGCCACAGGCCTCCATGATGCGGGCGAGCGACCATCCCAGGAGGTTGTTGCGCACATGGCCCAGGTGAAGGGGTTTGTTCGTATTGGGGCTGCTGTACTCAATCATTACCAGCGGACTCTCGTCGGTCGCAGGGGTAAGGCCGTACGTGGGATTGGCAGCGATGTCCTGGAGCAGGGAGATCCACTGCCCGGCATTGATGCTGAGGTTCAGGAATCCGCCCACGGCATTGTACCGACTCACCACTTCGGGTACGTGAGCCACCAGATAGTCGCCCACCTCGCGCGCCGTCTCGTCGGGGCGCTTATGGCTCATCTTGGCAAAGGGGAATACCACGAGGGTCAGTTCTCCCTCAAATTCTTCACGCGTCTTCTGCAGCTGCACCATGCTCTCGGGTGCCTGATGTCCGTACAGTTCGCTGAGCGCGGCCTTTACCGCCGCCACTATTTTACGCTCGATTTCCATTATCTTCTCTTTCCTTATTATATTTACGCCTGCAAATATACATAAAAATCTCAATTCTTAAGCCAGTCTAATAAAGAAATCGCCTTTTCTATAGAGGAAAGGCACGAAAATTCCGAGTAAGCGAGGGCAAAGAGGATAGATTCTTTTTGTCGAGCGAGAGGAATTTA
>Ga0310695_10009983_pt1 | contig 14059 bp, 10 predicted proteins | sample RumenRJG_04DNA_FD_203882 | JGI IMG/M metagenome (GOLD analysis project Ga0310695, IMG submission 203882) | Bovine rumen microbial communities from Lethbridge, Alberta, Canada - RJG_04 (v2) (version 2) | ecosystem: Host-associated > Mammals > Digestive system > Stomach > Rumen | place: Canada... | reverse complement strand
GGGATTCCATTGCAGGGAGAACCAAACCGGCGCCATTAACAGAAGACTAAGAATCATGTATAATCAAGCCCTCGGTGTTTGCCGAGGGCTTGCGTTTTGGGTGATGGGGTGGTTGTTGAGCGGTTACTTTTATCAAGAAAATACACACCTGCGTACTTTTCTTTCGCACGACACAGGTCGTATCTGGCGCAAAAAAGAGCAGCAAGCTTTTCAACCTGCTGCTCTTAAACTTATTGTGTTATTACTTCATTGATAGGGTAGGGAATGTTATATTCCGCCAGATACATCTGTACTGCTGTCGCATCGGAAACAGCAACTATTCCGTCCTGATTGGTGTCAGCCGCATAGAGAAAAATCCCTTCTAATCTCACCAACTCAGCCAAGTGACGTTGAATCTCAGTAACGTCGCTGATGTTGACATAGCCGCTGCCGTCAACATCACCGAGCAAATATTTAGTGATAAGGATATAGGGGATATCGTTTTCTACCGCAAATTCGTATGCCGCCGAACCCTCACAGCACTTAATGGTGATATTATCCATAATCTCATAAAATGCCGTTTCATTGATAGATGTCACGGATTCAGGTATAGTAACTGTTGTCAATTGGTTGCACTTGGCAAAGCACATCCATGGGATAGCTGCTACTCCGTCGGCGATCACTGCTTCAGAGACAGCGGTGCCGAGAAAGCAGTTGGAACCATAGGACGTGATGTTTTCAAGGGGAAGGTCGCCGAGCTCGGAACAGCCCATAAAGGCTGTGCTGTCAATTGCATTGATCGAGTCAGACAGAGTGACGTTGCTCAACGCCGAACAATTTTGAAAGGTTCCGGACGGAAGTGTGTTGATATTGCAGTTAACCGCGGCGCTTTCCAAGGAAGTGCAGCTAAAGAAAACGGACTGACCTAAGGTCGTGATGTTTTCTCCGAGAGAGACGGACTGCAGACTTGAACAAAACGCAAAAGCGTATAAACCAATTGTTGTTACAGTATCGGGAATGGAGACAGATTTCAGGGTCGTATTTTCATAGAAAACTCTCGGAGCGATCGAGGTAACGGTATAACCATAGACCTCCTCGGGAATGACAAGATTCTCATCATTTCCCTCATATGTTGACAGCGTGGCGGTATAGGTCTCGTTCTCGACGACAAAAAACATATTGCCGTAGCCGACCTCAGCTGCGGAAACAGAAATTGAGAACAAGCAAGATAAAAGAAGAAGCATCGCTGATACAATAATCGCTATCAGCTTTTTAATCTTTTTCAAGGGTTTCACCTCATTTTCATAGAACGAATGGAACGCAAAAGCGTTCCATTCGCCGTAAATCAGTCTGTCATTCCTCAATCGGATTTTCTCCGGGACCTCCCGGTACCAAACCCTCATCGGTAACTGAAGGGTTCATAATCTGATTGGAGAGTTGGATTTTTATCTTCTCAAAATCAGGAGATTGATACATTTTTTTCATTACTGAATCACTCCTCCTCTATAATACAGATAGTTGTTACTGATCGTCCAAGTGCCGTTATACTTCATGGCACCGAGCACCAACAGCTTATAACAGCTCTCATTATTTGCCAGCAACGAAGACTTGTAGGTTTGAGTCAGGGTCACACGATTCTTATTGCTCAGCTTAACAGTGGTGGTGATATTCTCATCTGTCAGATCGTCAAAAGACACGTGGTAGTCAAGCTCGTTGGCGTTGTATTCACCGCGAACGGGCTTGGTGATATCAGCTCCGCCTTCCTTATTCGTCACCGTAACCGTTATGGTATGAGCACCTTGGGTGTGACCTTCAGCTGTCGTCAGGGTGTAAAGGGCAGATTGTACAGCAGTTCTGACAGCATCCAAATTGATCTGCGAAACCTCAAACGTATTCGCCATTCTGATATTGACCATTGCGATATCTGTGATGTTGGGATCATTGTCACCTGTTGTGAAATAGGGGTTATAGGTGACATTCAGTCTGGTGTACTCAGCGCCGTTCGAAGCAATGTAAGTGTCCTTGGGGTTCGGGGTGATCGTCAATCCAAACTCGCGGGTGGGATTCGTCATATAGACAGGATACAAGTCGATATCGGAAATGATCCGGTAGCCGCAATAATAATCATTGGTAAAGATGTTTTTACCTTCAGGGTCAGTTGCCCAGCCAACAAACTGGTAATCATCGATCACACGCTCTACCTTAGTCATTTCTGACGGATATTTACCTGTAAAGGCAGTTTGTCTGCCGTATTGCTTCATGTATTTTGTGGCGTCGTCAATAGCGGTATCGCCGGCAGTTTCTCCAAAGCGGGTGTTATAGTAGTCACGGACTGTAGCGGTTGCGCCATTGCCGACCATAACATCGCCATGTTTAACCAAATCGCCCGAACTTGCCGCACCGTGAACCGTGGCGGTGTATTCCTTCGGTTCGTTGAATACCCAAACGTCTATCTGGGAAAGCTTGTTGTACAGTTCAACCGTGGCATCGGTTGTACCGGTTTTGTCGGCAATCACCGCGTCCGTAAATTGAGCTGTCAAATCCTTGCCCTTCGCGTCCTTATAGGTAATCCAGCGGTCGGAATCCTGCGGAGCAGCGAGCGCGTTTCCGTAGGCGTCAAGATGATACTTGAAATCATAATCAGTAGCTTCAGAGTAAGGCGTCAGAGTCCTGTCATATCTGCCTGTTCCTTCATTATGGGTATATGAAATCTGATCTTTGTTTTTGATACCGTTGATCGCTTTCGTATTTGTCGTCCACACGGAGTACTTATCAACAATATTGTCCAGTTTTCCCTCAACGGCATTGGTGATATACTTCTCCGTATCGATCCATATCAGCGTCTGAGAGTCATCTAATTCAGTGCGATACGCCTCAAAGGACTTGTCCGGAGCAGCGGAATAAGCAACTGTAGCGGTAGTCGGCGTGGTGTCGATGCTGATCGGCACACCGTTCTCCATTTTTCTGTCGTAGTAATGGAGGACGACCTTCATGGCGACCATCTTGTTCAGGAAGGTGAAGTCCGCAAGATAGGAACCGGTATCAGCTTTGCGAAGGTGGTCGATGTCCTGACTTGCTTCATATTCCTCAGGCCGCGTCATGGTCTTTTCACTCTTCAGCTCGCCGGACCGGTAGGATTTCTTTGTGACAGATTCGATCTGATAGCCGCCTCTGGCTTCCTCAGACACCTTATACAAGGTACCTGCAGGAACACCGAGAATCTCAGCGGTCTGTCCGTGACGGAGCTTGATGACGCGATCGGTATCGAAATAATATCTATCCTTGTAGGTGCCGTCTATATCATACACGCGGTATTTGACATTATAGGCTGAGAAATCCGTTTCTCCGACATCCACGCCGAAAATGTTTTTGAAGGTGATGGTGAACCTGAATGTCGCCTTCGTGTTGATCGTACCCTCACCCGGATCGATTTGCTTTGTGATCTTAACGGTACCGGTGTGCGGGGTATTCACAAACTTGTAGGTAGCGGCAACGGTTTCCGCTCTGTCAGTGGTGTCTGAATAGTTGGAGAAATAGTAGCCGTTATCATTGTCATTAGAGTGCGCAACGACATCTACTTCACCGTTGTTTTCGGAAACAACCCTGCCGACCTCCTTGTTGGCGGCGTCGTCGGTGATTGTGTAGGTAGTGGCATAGAAGCGCGAGGCATTTCTAACATCATCATCGACTGAATTTTCACTTCTGGTGATGGTCCTTGTGTCATTGGTTGGCGTATACAATGTGTTCTGTTGCTTGACAACCAACCATGTATGCGGAGTGATCTTGGAGTTGAAGGTCGCAGACTCGCCGTAGAGCAGGTTGAACAACGCGCCGTCGGAGGATGTCGTCGTCCTGCCGGAGAGCGGGGTAGTGATCTCACCCGTAGCATAAGCGTCCGTCAGCTTGTAATTGAGACCACCGAGGGTGAAGTAGCTGCCGCTAAGAGCGGTGGTTGCTGAAGCGATGCCGTCACCGATACCGCCTGTCAGCAGAAGCTGGCTCGTTTTTCGGTTGATGGTCTCGCCGTTCTCCGCCGGGAAGACAGGCGTCGTGAGATCGAAAGAACCACCCTGTGCAGCAGTCGTCGCCTTGGCGGGAATATTTGTCAGAGAGAAATGATTCTTTGCTTTATTGACTTGTTTGTCTGTTGCAAGCGCATCTTCGATATAATAGGAGAAGTAATCGTGATCCGCCGCTTCAAGAGTTTTGTCAACCAGACCGGGGTTAACAAAGTCTGTGTTGATCTCGTTCTGGATACGGAGACCCGAGTTCTGCGGAAGGTTGAAGGAGATCGAGCAGTTGGACTCGTTCTCACCGCGCTCAACGTAGAACATCTGGAGGGTGTGCTGGGTCGAAGCGTCCCTGTTGTTGAAGGATCTGCCGTAAACGTCGAAGAGCTTCTGGATATCAACGGTGTACATTGAATTGGCGTCCGTCGCAAAATCCTCATCGTGGGCGTTGAGAGAAGAATCAAAGTTGCTCATGGCGGGGGAGCGGTAGTAGGTCTTCATCTCGGAAAGGTTGATGGAGCCTGCCGAGATCATGTGCGCGCCGCCGAGGTCGAGCACCTTTACGCCGTCGATGTATACCCAAACGTCGTCGTCTCCGGAGAAGTTGAAGACGATATCCTGCGGAGCGCCGTTGGTGGGTGTGAGCTTGCCGGATTCTGTCATGTAGAATTTAATGATAAACTCATTGGCGAAGGATTTTTCCTGCGTGCTGATGGGCTTGTAGCCCTGCATGTCGTTCAACGGATCGATATGTCCGCTATAGGTATACGTTTTGGTCGTTTCGTTAAACCGGCGGTTATAGTCCGAAAGCGAATCATAGGAATAACTGGTAATGCCGTTATAGGTGTTCTTATAAAACGGGAAATCAACGTTCTGATAAACAGCTGTGGCGATACCGTTGTCTGCGGCAGATAGCGTGTCATAATCAAACATCGGCAAGTCCGCCTTCTGATAGGTATCGTTCAGATAGTAACCACCTGTGGTTGATGTCCGGTTGAGATTCAGAACGCCGCCCGAGAGATCCCAGATTGATGCAAAGTAGGAACTGTATCCGATAAACTTATATGGGTCGTCGTACTTTCTTTGTGCAAGGTTATTCCATACCTTCCATATGTTAGGCTTTTTGCTGTCAGCAAATGTGGGAGCACTTGAGGTTTCGCCATAAAAGTTGCCAAAATACAATTCATTGGCGATGCCTCTGTTTGTATACTCGTCCACCAGCTTAGCGTTCATCGTGGGATTTAACCGATCATCCGAAGTCATATTATACTTAATGACATTGGTCTTTTCGTACTTAATAAACTTTGCCGCCTCGTCAGCGTATTGTGAACCGTTTTTATCCCAAAGAGTTTCATCAAGACGAGCTCCAATAGTATACCATTTACGAGCATCACGGTCACCCCAGCCATAGAAGCAATACACACGGTTAGGATTAAGTACTACAGCCGGTTGAGACCATGCGCCGGATTCATATTGCCACATGGGGTAACCCAATTCATTACACCATGCAAAGGATGTAGCCCACGAGGGAATCTCCGCCTTATAAATCCAGAAAGGAGCATTTATTCCCGCGTCTTCGGTACCCCAACCTTTTCCCGCTTCATATGCAACTTTTCGATTTGTATCGGTTCTGCCGCCAACCGTGTATGCGATCGGATTAGAAAGATCAACATAAATTGTGTTAGCAGTACCGCTGCTGTCTATTGACTGACCATACCGATTAACTGGTGTAGCAGTTACCTGACCGCCGTAAGGAGCGCTGCTGTTTGTATTTAAATATTTGTATCCGGGATTGCTATTAGTGTTAACGGGACTGACAGAATTGTTCCAATAATATATTTTTATTCCGTTATCACCACCGAATAATTTATTCTTATCGTCGTCATTCTTAGACTTCGCAAAATAATACGTGATCTTTTTGCTGTCTGACGCCGCAGTGTTTGCTACCTGCGTCTGATCAAAGGTTGCGGTTGCGTAGATTTCTTTTGTGTCCGTATCAATGTGCAGAATGATGTTTTTGGTGTATTTTGTGCTGTCGACAACATTTGACTTGATTTTGAAAATCTGCACATAGTCGCCGTCGTCCTCATTGCCGACCATCACATGGTCAAGCGTGAGCGTGACGCCCGTGCACAAATCGCTGCGGATCAAGTACTCAAGGTTATAGTCCACTCCCCTCGAGTTGGAGAGCATGAAGGGCCTGTCCGTTTCGATCTGGCTCGCACTCCAGATGTTGCCCGACTTGTACGCCTTGAAGCCTGTATTGGCGGCAAGCTCAAAGTTTACTCGGGCATCGCCCGCAGCGACCACACCGCCGGAGACATAATTGTTGAAGGTCGTCTCCGTGGTGATAAAGAGGTCGCGGTCGGTTTCGACCCAAACCTTCGGAGCACTTGTGTTGGTCTGATCGACATAGATGCGGTATTTGCCCGTCTCAGTGGGATTAATCTGGAGATAGTTATTAGTAGAGTTGCCAAAGGACGACAACATGTATGGATCGCCGCCGATAGTCAGCGTTTTGCGCTTACCACTATCCTCGTCTCCGGCTGCTGCAAATACAGTTCCGCCGGAGTTCTTAAATCTGAAACGATTGCTGCCGTCATATGCACCGGTTTTTGTAACGGTAACTTCCTTATAATATATATTCGCTCCATATGTGGGATCGATTTGATCAACCGGTGTTCCATCTCCACTCCAATCATTATTGTTATATGAGCCAACCAGCTTAAACGCCGGCTCAACCACACTGGCATTGGTCACGGTAACTGCGGAAGATGTTTTGCTGTCGTAGCCAGAGTAAGCGACCTTCGCGTGATACGACTTGCTCTTCACCGCCTGGGTGAGACCCGAAAGCGTTGCAGAACCGTTGGAGGATGTAACCGAACCCAAGGGGGTGTCGCTTTCATCGTAGAACGTATAGGTCAGTGATTTACCAGCCAAGGCAGACGCAACGTCGGTCGCTTTCGCGGTCAGGCTGAACTCCTCATTGGAGGAGCTGACTTGGTTGTTGGTTTTGTCTGTCACAATACCCAACGATGAACAAACATGAGTCACCGCGGGACTTAGCGTTACCTTCTGCGGACTGCCCTGGAAATCGATTTTGACTTGCGTTGATGAATTTGAGCACCAAAACTGAACGATGTGGTATTCGTTGGCGCCTTGGATTTTTTCAACTCTCGCCCACGCATCGGAGTCAATCGATTTAAGATTGTTCGTTAATGCTGTCCCTGACCAAAACCAACTGCTGGAAGGCGTCGTTTCATTGGTACCATTGATCACAAAGCAGACGTTGCCGCTGCAGGTGATGGTGGCTGAGCCTGACGAAATATCAGCACAATTCGTCATCTGGGAGTACTGATTTCCGCCTCCCCAGTGAACATACTGGGCGGCACCGACCGTCTCGTCATCATCAACAGAAGCGCCGACTTCGCCTTCCTCGACAACAGCCGCGCCGACATCATCCTGCCCGATCGTGACAGCGTTGGAAACGAACATGGCTGCTATCGATGACGTCAAGAGCAGGCTGACGACAAGAATTATCGAAATGATACTTCTCGGCATTTTTCGCACTGTTTTCATTTTGTTTTTTACCTCTCTTTCTTTTATATATAATTGTTTTATATACATATTTATATGAACAAATACCGATTGGTATCTGATTGTCTTTGTGCTGTAAACACATTCTCCGCGATTCTGACCTGCGAAGTTAACCTAACTGTCAGTTCACGCGCTAAGCCGTTCTTTCCAAAGGCGCATTTGAGGCAACGTCACGTTGCCGTCGCTGCTTTTTGATTGCCGTCGGGCTTGAACCGTAGAATCTGCGGCAGGCTTTTGTAAAATGATTATAATGACAAAAGCCGTTTTTGATTGCCGCCTCGCCGATGGGAATATCGTGGGTAAGGTAATCGTCCAGCGCGTGCTTGGTGCGCTCCTTGATGGTGTAGCTCATAATCGTCATGCCCATTCGCCGTTTGAAATGCGTCATGACATAAGATGAGTCAAAATGCATCAGCTTTTTCAAATCCGCCGTCATGATTTTTTGGCGGTAGTGCGCTTCGATGTACTGCTTTACAGCCATTACATCATCATCAAGGCTACGGTCGGTGCCGTAAACGCTGACGGTTTTTTCCGTCCGGCACCGCGTCAGCAGCAGCCGCAGCATTTTGAGCAGCAGTGAATATTTCACGAGCGCGCTGTATTCGTCAAAGGTGTTCCGCTCTACCGCCAACAGCTTTTGCATTAAAAAGACCATCTCTCGCCGTTCCTGCGAGCCTTCCTCCAAAACGTAACCGTAGCTTTCCGCCGAATCGAAAAACGATTGTACAAAAACCCGTGAGAAGTGCACGCTGAAATATTTGGCGCTGCTCTTTTTCAGAGAATGTACCTCGCAAGGATTGATGACCTGCACGTCGCCTGAATCAAGCGTCAACTTCCTGTTGCCGACGGTCATGTTTAAGCTGCCCTCATCGACATAAATCAGTTGGATTTCCTCGTGCCAGTGAGGTTCTCCCCTGCACCTGTCAACGGTGCGCTCATTCAGCTCGATTTTTGCTGGAAGAATACTGTCGTATTCAATTGTTTGGTGCTTATACACAATCTCACCCCCATTCCCCTTTCTGCTTCATCAGCTGAAAAGGCGTGATGTTATATGCTCTTTTGCATTTGGCAATAAAAGTGCGCTTGCTCGGGAATCCGCCTGCTATGGCGGCGTCCTCGATGGACATGTGCTTGTTGAGCAGCGCGTCCATGGCGTGCTCCAAGCGGATTTTCAAAAGATACTCCCGAAACTGCATGCCGACGGTTTTGCTGAACAGGGTGCTCAGATATATCGGGCTCAATCCGAGCATTTTCGCAACCTCCATCTCCGTGATTTCCTCCCGGAAATGCTGCTGCAAATATTCCTTTACCAGCTTAACATGCCGCGACCGCGCCTGTTCTTCATCGGAAACCGCATTGGTATTTTCGTGCTTGCACTGGACAAACAGCACATGCAGAATGTCAGTGATAATGGAATACTGCCGTAAACCCGGAAGCTCCGGCTCATTCAGCGTCCGCGAAAGCTGCCAGAGAAGATTATGGATTTCCTCCTTCGCTCCGCTTCCGCCGACAATCCGGAAAGCGCTGCTGTAGAGCGAGGAATCGAACTTCTCGGCAAATTCGTAGGATATATCCAGTATCAGGCATTTTGCGTTCTCCGCTGAAAGACTGTGATTCTCCGCCGAATTGAGCAGAAGAAATTCATCAGTGTGCAGCACCCGGTCGTTGGTATTCACCTTGACGGCAACCTCGCCGTCCATCACATAAATCAGCTCAAACTCCTTGTGCCAATGATACGGCGTGTCGATTTTACCCTGCTTCAACTCAATCCGCGCCGGAAGGGTTTCGCTGTACCGAATCAACTCAAATTCACTGTTCACAACGAATCTCCCTTTCCGATTGGCGAATAATGACACCTTCGCAGAGTACTTTAATATACGATAATATTATACCATAACATTTTATCAATTACAACTTATTTTTAGAAAAATTTCAATTAAATTTTTGATTGATAAACAGTAAAAATGCTTTTATAATTCCGTATTAGAACAATTGCGCCTCTCAGTCCTTGTAAAACATAACATTTTATTCATTACAGCCGTCTAATTCATTGTCAAGGTAACAAAAAAGATTTTTACCTAAAATTGGTGTTTATCAGTAATGCATGATTATTATTGAAAACATTTGTACCGTCAAATAAATTGTCAGAGTAATTCTAAATCGCATATGCTTCCCGCTTTTTGCCCTTTTTCATAGAGTAAAATACGCTGCGAAAACAAATTGATATTTAGAATTGTATAAAAAGCTGCACCCGGCGAACCTGTTGAGTGCAGCGTTTTTTTCTTTATGCTATGAAACTTTTAAATCTGACAACAGCATTTCAGTTCGGCAAAAACAGCCTTTTCTTTAGTTAACGCGGCGCAAATTTTGATTTTTGTACAAAAGACAACAATCGCCCGACAGCGCGCAACACGCTTCCGGGCAATTGTTATTCTCTGCCGTAAAATGATTCTGCCATCAGCCTGACGCCTAACCGAAAACCATTGATGAAGCCCTCGCACTCACTCAAACGACTCAACTCCGTCATAGCGTCCTTATACTTTTCGAGCACAACAGGATACCACAGAAAAAGAAAAAGTCCAGAACTTTTTTCGGGTTATCTTTGTTTATGCGGCTCAAATTTTGAACGGTGCTGTTGCCTTGTTTTTACTATACACTGTTATGAAGTGACTTTTGTCAATACATAAAAGTCACTAAAAGTGTAATGATAAAATTGTAAGAAATATCAAAGGCACGTGAAAGGAGCTGAAGGAAAACAGTCTCGCGGATTCGGATATACTCTTTGACTGCATTATCTTCATCAGTCGGAACATAAACAGCTTTATAGCCGCCTGTAGCAAGACATCTGGCGAGTTTTTTCGCGTCGCACTTGTCGGTCTTGATTTTGTTTACAGGCGCAGATTCAATAGTGCTGGGCGCCATGATGACGCACTTGATTCCTTTTGCCGTCAGCTCATGATAAAGGCTGTATCCCAGACAACCGGCTTCGTAACCGCACAGAAATTCACAGTCCTCTCCCAAGTCTTTTTTACCCTTTTAAGATACTTTTCAATCTCGTCTGCCTTGGGCTTAAGTTCGGCGACAGCAAAGGTGTTGTCGGTTTCAAAACGATACTGTTAGAAAACGCATTTCAAAAATCTTTGAAAGAGTTAAGAAAAAGCATGGAAAGATATTTGACGCTAACGACGAGATCAAGCTTTCTCCCCGTAGTCTCGCCTATATTGTCAGTGAGCTACAAAAATATAGTTTATTGAACACTAACATTGACATCAAGGGAAAAGCCTATGAGGAAATTGTTGGTGCCAATCTTCGTGGTGACAGAGGAGAATTTTTCACGCCAAGAAACGTAATGAAAATGGTTGTGGAAATGATAAATCCTCAAATGGACGAAAGGGTTTTGGACAGTTCCTGCGGCACGGGCGGCTTTCTTGTTACAGCGATGACTCATGTCATAGCACAACTTGAAAAAGATTTTTCAAATGATATCGGCTGTGAAAGAAAAGATTGGGATAGCGATTCTGTCAGAGCATTTCAGGATAGAATTTCTGAAATGGCAGCAACGAATTTCTTCGGATTTGATATCAACCCCGATCTAGTAAAAGCTACCAAAATGAATATGGTAATGAACAACGATGGCAGCGGAAACATCTTGCAAACAAATTCTTTGCTCCCACCACACGAATGGAGTGATGAATTTAAAACAAAACTTGCAGAAGCGCTTGGTACTTGCAGTGGAACAGTTGGTAATATTGCGCTTGTTCCTAAACATTGGGATAATTGGGCAATGACACATGATATTAAGCTGTTTTGACATCTGTTCGGAGAATTTACCTAATTCGTTTCCGAGGCTTTGCCTGAGCAGCTCGTTGCTCATCAGCAGTTTGTCTACGCTTTCTCTCATCTTCTTCGTAGCGGCGATGTCTTGTCGGACATACTCGGTTACTATTTCCGCCGGAGTTTTCTCCTGCAATTGCTGTTGCGGTAGATTTACTTGTTCCCGTGGCGGCGCGTACTCGCCTGTTTCTCGATTCTGTAAACTCATGTATTATCGCCTCCTTTGAGTACGCCTTTCCGAGCTTGTTGCCGCGGATAGGCTTCTTTTTATTTGGGTGCAAAAAGCTGATTGTTTTTGCGGTGTTGCGCGCGATCGTCACGCCGTATTTGCTGAGGTGCATTTCAAACTCATCCATATTGTTACAGAGCTTGAGTGCTTCGGCGATCACCTCGCGCAGCTCCTCCTTCCATGAAGTGCCGCCTTTCAGAACAACGTGCCTTTCCTCGCTCTTGATACGGTCAGCCGACGGCTTTCTGAAATCCAACGTGGAATAACCGTATTTCGCGGCGATCTCGTTCGATAGGTCTTTCAGCTTGGCGTAGTCGCTGTTGCTGTAGTGCAGCATTTTCCCGTTGACAAACGACACGCTGTTCACGATGATGTGACAGTGAACATGGTGCTTGTCCGTATGCGTGGCAATGATGTACTCGTTATCAGGAAACGCTTGCTGCGCCAGCTCTTCGGTCAAGCGGTGGGCTTCTTCGGGAGTAATATTATCCTTCGGGTCAAAGCTGTGCTTGAAGTGATAATACTTCCGGCTGTCATACCTCTCCGCCTTGTGAAATAACTGCGCTGTTTCTGCAAACTGCTGTGCATAGTCTCGGTTGTCGTCAAGTGCGTAGGAAGTGACGATTGCTGCTTTCTTTTCATCGGTGATGTAGTTGATTGCTTTTCCGGGCTTGGCTTTGCAGCCACAGCCTTTGAATAAGGGCATGTCCTCACGCTCCTATCTTTTTCGACAGCTCAAAGAGCCGCCGATATGTATTCTGACATTGTTGCAGGGTGGTAATGATCTCTTGCTCAGTCGTCGGAGAGAATTGGTTTATCCTCCGCGTTAGCTGATTAAGATTCACGCCCTGCCGTTTCAATTCCGACAGCAGAGGAACAAAATCGCTGATGACTATCACTTTTCCTTTGCTGATGGTTTCGATAAAGAATTCTGTCAGCGACTTTCCGCTTGCTGCAAGCTTCCTTTGCAGCAGTGCGTATTCTTTATCATCCAGGCGAAACGACACCTGATGTGACCGTGTTCTTTTCAAATGGCTTTCGCCTCCTTCCTTGGGGGCTTGGGGGTCGCCCCCAACGAGGTGTCAATGGCTTGCCATTGGCGTACCTCGCTATCCGTAAAATAAAGTACAGCAGGTTCAGATAAAGCAAATGATAAACCGACTGTGTTGAGCTGTGAAACCCGACAGAAGAAAAAGAATATTCAGTACAATCAAAATATGACTTGATATTCCTGCGCGATTGGTATCATAACAAAAGGAAACATGTTTGACAATAGAACGTATGTTTGATATAATATAATATAGAGAGTAGTATCATAATAATATATGTGAGTATAAACTCTTTGCGTCTTTGTAAAATGCAAACAGAGAAAATTGCAGAAACGAGTCACAAACAATTGAATACTAGGAGGGACTGTGATATAATGATAAACACGGTGGTGATTATCATGTCAAACAAAAATGCGTTAGTTGCTATGGCACACGTTAGTGAAAACTCAAAAAACCCTTATTATAATTATGGAGAGTATATTAAATATTGTCTTTATACTAACGAAAAAGAATTCCTTAGCATCAAAGAAATTAGAGATTTGGTCAAAGAAGAGTTTGGAATCTATATACCACACAATGTCTTTTCTTATTGTCTTTCTTTGATTGGCAAAGAAGGTTTGATAAAGAAAAAAGACAGTCAAGTGTATAAGACTGGTTCTTTTGATGTCGAGAAATTTGAACAAATTCGAGATAAGTATCAACTTATAGAACAATCATTAATTAATAATTTGATTGAATATGTTGCAAAATATGATATAAAATGGGATTATGAAACTGCACGTAGAGAACTTATAAAAGTTCTTGATTGTAACGGCTTGGCATATGAAATCTTTATTCACGAAAAAGACATCTCCGAGGAAACGATTAACGATTCACTTGAATTGCAAATTGAATCTGACGAAGATTATTCAGATGATGTTGAAGAAATTGATTCTCAACCATTATACTCCAATAGTTTTTATGTTGGTCGTTTTATTAGCCAGCTACTTAAAACTGATTGCCCTGCTAGATCATATTTAAGACAAGTTTGTGAAGGCTTATAAATAGCGCAATCGAAGCAAACAAGGATACTTTAGGAAAAAAAGCAAAGGTAGTGCTTTTTGGCATTAAACACTGGTCAATTATTATTGGATGTATTATCACTGCTATTGTAAGCTTAGTTTCGTTGTTAAACCAGCAAGTATTTTTTCTACTAATTATTTTGGTTCCAGTAATATTGGGTATTGTTGAATATATAATTAGAGTCTCCTGAAAAAGTAGACTATCAACTATTCTCGCCCTTTATTGCAAATGAAGCAAAACAAAAGTATAAAAAGCAGGCGATTATTTTCTTTAAGGGTCAGATAATTTCAGAATTCTAT
>Ga0310695_10009976_pt1 | contig 14063 bp, 15 predicted proteins | sample RumenRJG_04DNA_FD_203882 | JGI IMG/M metagenome (GOLD analysis project Ga0310695, IMG submission 203882) | Bovine rumen microbial communities from Lethbridge, Alberta, Canada - RJG_04 (v2) (version 2) | ecosystem: Host-associated > Mammals > Digestive system > Stomach > Rumen | place: Canada... | reverse complement strand
TGAAAATCCTTGAAATCCTTAAAATTATCGTACAGGGTTTAATGGACAATCTTTCGTTCAAGAATGAAACCAAAACAGGATATGTTGCATACAACATCTCATAAAGAAAGGTGTACCGTAAAATGAAAGGAGTAATTTAACAGACTGCCAGCGGATTTTAAGCCGATTTGACAGTCTGTTTTTTTTTGTATAAAAATATGTTGTAATCATTCATAGTCGGTGTAATCACCGCTGTATCTACGCATTGCTTCAAGTGCATTGGAATATAGTTCTTCCACTCTCTGAGCTGACTGTATAGCCTCCGTTTTGGCTTTCAGCAGTTCATTTTCTTTTTCCAATTTTTCTCGTTCAAGCTGTTCTTTCAGCGTTCCGAGCTTCAAGTAATGCGTTATCACTTGTGCAGATGCCGTTCCCTCTATCAACTGCTTTTCGGCAAGGTCAACTGCAAGGGCTATCATCTGATTTTCTCTTGCTTCGGGAGAACGGGCAGGTATTTGTTTTGGTCGGTCTGAATATGTATCACTTTGAGTTCGTTTTCTTGCCATTTCAATCCCCCTTTTGCATAGAATATAACGTGTTTTAGATAGCATTTAAAGAGGTTTACAAGACTTTTTACGCAGAAAATTATACCTTGAAAGGAGTGAAGGCTTGTTGAATACGGACTTCCCTGTAAACCCCTTTAAATGTCATCTGAAAACATTTCCTCAAATTATCCGCCGGAGAATTTTTGAAGACCGCTGCGATTATAGGAGGGGGTGCTTTTTTCAGCATACCCCCCTATGTTCAGAATCTCTCCAACAGGATAGTTATACGCTTTTTGTGTCAGATTTTCTGACTTTTTTATATATGTTCATGAAATCGTACTGTATTATTTCATCAATGGCTCTTTCGATTTCCTCTTCATTCTCGGCATCGGACATCTGGTCGGTAGTCCTCGCTATCCTCGCAAGATAACCACAAGAATTATAGCCTTTTTCCACATCAAACAGAAACCATGAATTGAACTGCTTGAACGGATCGTAAGGATTATCGAAAGTTGTCAATCTGCATTCTGCCAATTACAATTCACTCCTTTTCGGTAAGTATGTTGCTGACTGTTGACGGCGAAACACCAAGTGCTTTTGCTATTTCGCTTGTTGTGTAGCCTGAACTGCTCATAGCTCTCGCTTTGCTTTTCTTTGCGTCGCTCACAACCGTTCTGGTACGAGGCGTAGCTCTTTCTTTCAGTTTGTCCATGTCAACGTGATTGAGCATTTGCGACAGTACGTTTTCGGTTATTGCTCCCGATTGTATTGCTTCCCATTCTCTGTCTGTCACTTCAATCGGTGTTCGCTTTGCACCAACTTTCACTCGTGCAGCGGCTAATGATTGCTGTGCTTTCTTCTTTTGCTCTTCTTTTGTCATGTCAGGATACTCCTGTTTCATAGACTTGACAGCGGAATTGGCTATCAACTGAGCTTGTCTTTCTCTTGGTGCGTTCATCAATGCCAAATTGAGCTTGCTTTTCAGTGAATCCACTTCTTTCTGATAAGTTGCCTTTGCTGAAGCGGAATACTCTATTTTACCTGCACTCTTCATCTCTTTACGGGCACTGTTTGCAAGAGCTTTCATCTGATTGGCATACTCCGCATAGGCAAGTTCGGCTTTAGAACGGTAATCAGATACAAGGGTATAGGCATCTTTTGTTTCTGCCATTTGTGTACTCTTTTGTGTACGCATCTTAATTTTGCCCGTTTTCGGATCAGTGTATTCCTCAATAACCTCTTTATAGGATACCTCTCCTGTAAGAGGGTCGATTTTACCCGAACCCTTTCTCTTGGTTATCTGGGTTTCAGACTTTGCACGGGAGATAAGGGTAGATGCACCCTCATGATAGTTTCCGTTTTCGTCGGTACGTCCTTGATAAAGTTTTTTAAGTTCTGCAATTCCGTTGTCCCTCTCACTCTGTTTATAATCAAGACTATGTTTTTCAGCGTCTATGACAACCATAGAATGTCTTACAGCTCTTGCCAATTCATCATTTGTTGCACCTTTTAAAGTCATGTCTGTAATCAGATTTGAAATTTTACCCATTTCAGTTTGGGTATTCTTCATTTTCTTAAAAGTTCCTTCTTTTCTGCCACCGTATTCAAGTTTTGGATCAAAGTCTTTCAGACCTTCAAGCTGTGGCGTAGAAGTTATTCTGACATTTGATTTCGGACTGTTACAAGGAATTACCATAACAGTATCTCCGTCAAAATCTGCACCCGACAATCTCTCTGCGACTTTACTGCTTATTCCGACAGCGTCTTTTGCATTCGCTCCAAGAACGTTCTTTCCTTCTGCTAATTTATTATTCACTTTGAGAATAGGAATTTCAAAAGTTCCTCCATGTGGGTATCTTATCAGAGCAACTGTTTCTCCGTTTTCATAAGTCGGTGCATATACTTCATTCTCGCTTATCGAAGTCATAGGAAGTATGACTTTGTACTTCTGTCTTGGTAATGCAGCGGCTTTCAAATGTACAGCGGCAGCGTCACAATCGCTTGCAAATCCCTCCAACAGTTTCTTTTTAACTGTCGGATTTGTCAAAGAACATATTTCATCATACTCGGACATCTTATCTTCATATTTAAGTTGCTTTTTAATAAGGTCTTCGGGCTGTTTTGAAAGAAACTGTGACGGCAATTTATCGTCCCAATTATCCCAATCACCCTCATCAGACTTTTTATTTATCAAAGACAAATGCTTTTGACCGTTTTCATCTTCATACTCACTCTGACCGTTGGCTTTTATCAAAGTTCCAAAAGGATTTTCGGGGTCGTTCTTTATCTTTTTGAGAACCTCTTTCATAGGCTTGTCCGAGGTTTTATTCGTGTTGAAACGCACATCAATTCCGTCGGGCAAATCATCAGCATAAACCGCCATGCCTTTCAGATAATGCGTTCCGTCAACAAGTATTCTGACCTGGGCATAATGGCTTTCACCCAAGTCCAAATCTTTTACTCCTCTGCGAAGTTCGATAACTCCGTCTTTCTGTAATCCGCCATTTTCTGCATAATTTATCATAAGACGTTTGGAATCAAGACTTGCAGGATATTTGAATGTTTCAAAGGATTCTCCGCCATCTCTTGAAGTATAATCAGTTAAAGAGTGTACATTCTCATAATTATAGACTTCGTTATGTTCCGTACCGGGAGGACAAATAACTTTTAAATTTGTCTGTTTGCCCGGATTTGTAGCCTGTGGAACTCCCACGCCATATATCGGATAGCCCTCCAAATTCAGAATATAAAGTGCCTGATTAAGCCTTTCTTTTGAAATACCCAATTCCCTTTCAGAACCTGCACCTACATCAATCATTCCTTTTTCATCAATGATTTTCTTTAAGGCATTTGCAGTTTTTTGAGCTTCATTCATCTTTGCCTCCGAACTCGCATTCAAAAGCGACCTTACAGAACTGTCGTTATTAAAGCCCATTTCCCTTGCTATCTCGTTCAAAGAATATCCCCTTGACCTCAAAGATTTTGCTTGCTCGACCTGCAAGGCACGTCTTTCATTTTTAGCAATAGACACCAATGTACGAAGTTCCGTAGTATTACTTAATCCCATTTCCTGAGCAATCTCTTTTTCACTCTTGCCCTGCTTTTTCAGCTCATCAACACGGCTTTTGAAATCTCCGCTGTGCTGATATGGTGTTTCGCCCGACCCCCACGGATATCTGCCCGAATGTCTTTTCGTTCCGTAGTGCATTAACTCATCCATAAATTCCTCTAAAATGAAATTCATAACTTATCACTCCTGCTCCTTGATTTTATTGATTATCTTATCGAAAGTAATAATTTTGTCCATTATCGGAACTATGTCCTCTGTACTCGGATTGTGAAATATAATTTCATCATTCTGATAAATCCTCAACTCCATATTGATGTCGCAAGGCTTCATATCGTACTCCAAACAAAAAAGAGCAGCATATATTTCAAGCTGCTCCATGTGTGCATGTGTAACACCTGTTTTTAAATCGTGTATTCTCAACAGTCCGTTACGAAATGATATAGTGTCTGCCGTTCCAAAGCAGTTTCCCGAATAGTACAATATCTGTTCGGGCGTCATTCTGTAACCGATTGCGTCATTAACGTACATATTCAAAGTTTTCTGCGATTTGGGAAGTTTCTGTCCGAGAGTAATACACTGTGCCGCAAAATCGTGAATGACAGTTCCCTTTTGTGCAGCCATGTACTTATTGTAGTATTCCGCAACCTTTTCCTCATCATAGTTTATCCAGTGATACTTGCTCGCACTCAAAAGAGCGTGCTGTCCTTTAAGTGCAAAATGCTTGTTGAAGTTCATTTAATACTTCCTCCTTATTTTCGGGATATATAAATCTTGCAAACGACATTTTGTCAAGCAATCCTATGTAATAATCCTGATTAGGCTGATGTGTCGCATTACTCTCTTTTTTGCATTCGAGAACCGCCCACTTGTCTTTATATAATACCGTCAAATCGGGGATACCCTGTATGTAATTACAGTCATTTTTCATAACGATACAATCAGGAAACATTTGTTTCAAAGTCTTTATCAAACCCGACTGAAATTTGTTTTCAAGCATTCGGCTCACTCCCTTTACACAAAAATATAAAGAGAAAGTGCATATTGCCTCTCTCTTCATAAAAGAGCATGTATTTTTTGCGAACCCCCAAATAAAAAAGAAGCCTATGCCTTTTCAAGCACAGACTTCAAAATTCACATAGTTTTGCTTTGACCTTTAATCGTCATAATCATAAAATTCGTCATAGTCATCAAAATCGGAACCGTCATCAAACTCAATATCAATGCCCGAGAGCCACAGGTAATACGAATCCTCATGCGTTGACATTCCGCACTTATCGCATACAAAACATATATCGCCCTCATACTTCATGGCATTCTTTGCACCGCAATACATACAGTCACCCGACTGAACGGTTCCTTTCATTCTTTCAATAATCTCGTCGTAATCAACCTCTTCCTCGCCCTCGTAGAGTTCCGAATAGTCAATTCCGCTGTCATCTCCGTTATCAAAGATGAACTCTTTTTTCTTACTCAATTTATTTATCTCCTTTCACTGAACTCTGTAAATATCATACATCATTCAGCCTTTAATGTAAAGAGATAAAAAGCCGCTTTATCATCTCCTCCATAATATAACTTGTAAATTTTACGCAGTCTTTACATACACTTCGCCTTTGGCATTTATGTAATACTCTTTTTTCTCGGCGGGCATACGCAGAGAACCGCTCAGCATTTTTCTCATTTCGGAATTACCGCTGTCGTGCAGCGTTTCAAGCAATTTATCAATATCCGCCAAATGCTTTTCTTTGTCGGGAATTTTATAAAACAAATTCTCACCGTTATTGATATTGCCCTGCAATTTTGCAAATGCTGTCAATATCATCTTTTCGCACTTGTCTATATATGCAGTAACATCTTTTTCAACGTATGCGAGATAGTCACTGTCAAAATTCTGGGCATAGTAAACTTCAAGCAGATTGCTCGTCAAATATAAATTCATGGACAGTTCCAAGACCTGCTCCAATTTGAAAGCCTTGTCTATGTCTTTTACAACATCGGCATTTTTGCTTATCGTATGTGTCAAGTCATTCAAATAGAATTCACAGTCCTTAACGGCAATTTTTCTTGCTTCCTGCAAAGTGCTTATGGTAGCAATCTTCTGAGCCTCATTTGACATCAACGCATTGTAATTCTGATATGCATATCTTGTAAAGTTTACGTTGGCTATCAATTCGGCTTTCTTGTCGTCATACAGAAATTCAAGTATCTTGTCAATATCCATTTTCATAACATTCAGCTTGTTATTTATTTGCGACAAAAAATACTGACTTGTTGCAACGGACATAACCGTGAACGTTGATAACACCGCTGTCTGCAATGTCAGACTTCCGACTACATCAGCTTGATACAGCGGTACCTGCATGGCAAATTTTCCGTCCGTACCCCTCAGAGTATTTCCGAAACCGTCTTTCAAATTCGTCAGTGTATACGGTATACCATTAGGCACTCTCATTACATAATACGAATAATTACTTACACTTGACAAAGCCATAGCACTATTTGCCGCAACCGTCATCATAGGCAGCTGACTTGCAAATCCGCTTAATCTCATCTGCTGACTTCTCGTCATACTCAACTTTTTGTATTTCGGGTTATCCTCAATATCCTTAATGTCACAGGGCTTGATTTCAAAATCTCCGTTTTTCTGTAACTCCTGCAAAACCTTTTCCGCTGCAAGAGAAAGTTCATTTTTATTCTGCTCAGACATTTTTTACTCCTCCAAAAATATAAATTCGTTGAGAATATTATACAACATCATTTGCAGAATTAAAAGCCCCTTTTTCTATTATTTGAGGTGAAATTTTGCTTCTGCCCACTTGCCCACTTTTTTTCTTATATTATTATATATTTTTTATTTTTATTATATCGTGTATATATAAAAAAAAGTGGGAAAGTGGGCAGATGCTCAAAAAAGCCCTATTTCAAGCCATTTTTTACTGCCCACTTTTGTTTTTAAAAGTGGGCGAAAAGTGGGCAAGTGGGCGAGAAATTCTATAATTTTCTCATATTTTTCATTATTTTCACCTCAAAAATTCGTCTTGCCCACTTTTCTGCCCGGTTTTGCCCACTTTCTGCCCACTTTCATTTTCAAAAGTGGGCAGAGATTTTACCGCCAAATTCGACCTGTTTTCTTATTCACAAGCGTTATTCTGCCCTCAATTTCAAACCCTGCCAACTCACAAATATCAAAAATCGTATGTAAAAGTTTCTGAAATTTCTCGTCTTCCTTATCGACATTTTTGATTGCTTGATACGCAGTAAGGTCTGTATAACCCTCCGAATTTTTCACTCAGTCTTCCCTCCCGTCCGCACTCATTTCCTCAATATCAATGCCTAAGTCTTTCAGCTTCAATGTACATATCCATATGCCGTCATCTTCCTCAAGCTGATAACGTTCAATGAGTTCATCTACAACAGGGTTGAAATTATAATAAAACTTCTTCAGACGCTGTACGCCAAATCCCAACTGTTCATGCAGCTGCCACAATACCATAGCTTCCAATTCGTTTTTATGCTTTCTGTCGTACTCAGCCATCTGTCTTTTGATTTCCATATTCAAGGCTTTTCTCTCTGCGACAGTAAGGTCTGCTCCAAATATCTTTCTGCCCGATTTCTTAACTCTCATAAAACATACTCTCCTTAGCGAAAAACATAGGTACAGCTATCGTCAGTATGAATGCAAATGCCGTACAGTCACCGTCAACGAGTGTTGAGCTATATCCCAACAGTGCAAGTACCACTGCCATTATTTTATTTTTTATCGAACCTTTCATTTTTAAATCTCCTTTTAAATATCAAAAAAACAAAAAGAGGAAGTTCCGCTATAGAACTCCCCCTCGATTTCGGTTTAGCAATTATTTCTTATTTACGCTCTTTCGTCACATTCTGAATTACAACGCCAAGTATCGAATCGGGCTTAAGATTTCCGTCAAGTTTCATCATTTCCTCGCCAAGTTTGCCGATATTTTCAAGTTATAAGATAGAATTGCTCTCCATTAAAGGATTTGAATTTTATGCGTAAAAATATGAGGATACCCTTTCGAGTACCCCCATATATCAAGCATATTTACTTTTAACACTCAGCCAAAATATCTTTTTATAAATTTTTCATCTATACTGTCAGCACTGATTTCTTCAAGGGGTTCATGTTTTAATGCCACTGAACCCACCTCATGCGTTGAGAATTTCACGAATTTGTTCGTCACTCATACCTCTTCTACGCATTTTTTCAACGATTTGGTTCATACCTTTCTGGATACCTTTTTGAATGCCCCTTTCCTCACCCGTCAAATATCCACGCTCATAATTTTCTTCCATAAGCGTATTATAATCATACAAAGCCTTTTGACGTGCAGTGTATTCAAGACGTTTTTGCTGGTCAGCACTGATTTCTTCAAGAGTTTCATAAGCAGTTTTCAAGTATTCATTCTCTTTTGATAACATCTCAAACTCCTCCTTATCCTCCGCTTTAATGAACTTTATCCAGTCATAAAGGTCTGTGCCGTCATCGGTCTTGGGTAGTTTCGGAAGTTCTACTATATGTATCTCCATAATATCAGTGTATTTGATATGCTCTGTGTCCTCTCTCAAATGATACACTGTATGAAAACGCTTGGTTTCTTTCATATACTCAAAGTCGAGAATATTTATTCCGATACACTTCTTTATGTTAGTGTACTTCTTATTTATCCCGACCTGCTCAACAAGCATTTTCGATACATAAAATGTACTTCTGTCAGCCCATGCCGACATATAGGCAAGCTGTATCTCAATATCAATTTCTGTGTTGTCGTTCATAGTAAGTCTGACATCAAGAATGCCCTGCTTTTCGTCTTCATGAATTTTCGGCAGGTTTGTATTCAGTAAAACTGTCGATTTTACACTTTCGGGCGAAATATCCAGAACGGCACTGATAAAACCTTTACGAACAATATCATTTCTCATAAGTTCCTTAAAAGCAAAGTCAATTTTTGGCGACATTATGAAATTATCCATTGTCATCATCTCCTACAATTATTTTACCACAATCCACTTACTTTTTCAACAGATTTTTCAAATATCATTCTCTTTCCTGTTTATACTCAACTCAGTTTTGAACCCGTTAGGATAACGCTTTCTCAACTTATCGACATTCATCTGAAATATCTTCTCCAAGTCGTAACCGATGGCGTCTGCACTCACTGCAAGATACCATGCAATATCACCAAGTTCTTTGGCTATATGCTCTTTATCGAGTTCATGCCCCTGAAACAAGTGCTTTTTCAGAATATCAATAGCTTCTCCTGCCTCACCGTTCAAGCCCATAAGACCGTTTAATATACGAGGATATGCATTATTTCCTCCTGCTTCTGCCCTCAATGCGTTCTGCTGGTACTCGTTAATTGTCATTTACATCACCTCTTAACGTTATTATCTCACTCAACGGCAAACCCTCTATCCACTTACAAAAATCTCTCCATTCATCAAGTTTATGGTCTTTTCTGCTGTGATAGATGTTAGCCAGCACTTCATAATTCAGCATGACTGTTCTTTTTTGGTTATACGAGGACGGTAACAACTGTATCATCTGCCACCAATATTTTTTGTTTTTGGTTTCCGAATATAAAGAACGAGCCCTATTCAATTCGTCCAATATATAGACAAAAGTATTGTATGTATGAATATCGTCCTCCAAATGTTCACACGAAAAATCGTCAAGCGTAAACGGCTTTTCGTGTATTTTATGCATGGTCGAACAACTATTAGCCACCGTCCCGACTTTATATGTATCAAAAATATCACTTATCCTTTCGTACTATAAAAACTTGTTTCATTGAATTTTTTCTTATTCATCAATGCCTTACTGATGGCAAGGTCTATCCCCGAACGGCTTTTCAGGTGATAGAAATATAAATCATGGTAAGGCGTATTTAACCTGTCGATACGTCCGCTTGCCTGCACCATCACCTTATATGAATAATTTTGTGAGTAAAATATAATGGTATCGGTTTTTATGCAGTTCCAACCCTCTGCACCTGCCGTATATTGTACCAAATATATCCATTTATCGCTCTCGGGTATGGGCTGATGTGCATGTCCGTTCCACCCCGCTACCTCGACATTTTCACCGTAATATAAATTTTTCAATATAATCAGCTCATAGTCAAAGTTATAGAATATAATTGCTCTCGGGTGCTTTTCCAAAAGTTCAAGCAAAGCGGTCTGTCGGCTTTCATCTTCATTTACAGCTCTACGCAACGCATAACAATACTCTCCTGCGTTCTGTATCGGCTCATTTTTCCATATATCCCAGCGATTTCGGCATATATCTTTATACTTACTCACGTCATAGCCGACATAAATATCTTCATTATGTGATACAGTCTGACGTTTGAAGTCCATGTTCACCAAAATATTATTCCTCAAACGAATTAAACGTCCCGTATTCAAATATCTGTCAACAACAGGAAATTTTGTAAACCGCTTATATACTATATGCTCACGGGCAAACTCTGTTTTATTCTTATAAAAGCCGTTTGCTATGAATACGGGAATGTAGTCCTCCCACTTATCTCCCGGAGTGGCTGACAATAATATCCATTGGTTATTTTTGGTTATCGTCAAAAACGACTTCACCCATGCCCCCGAACCGACTACCCTTTGTTCGTCAAATATAAAAAATGCATTCTTCACGTCTGTATATTTTTTGATATTGTTCCAGCTGTCTATGGCAACCTCGTTTTGATATAAATTTACCTCTTTATTCGTCGAGAGCAAAAAGGGGCTTAATTCACTCTCCCATTCAAACGTGTCACGTTTTCGGGCAGTGGTGATAATATATAAGTCTTGTGGCGGGTCACCCATAGCTATGTAATTTTCTGTGAATAATGCTCCGTCATTCTCAATATAATAGTATGCAAGGGCGGTGCGGGACTTTCCGCTACCGACACCTCCGCATAATATACACCCGTTTTTCATCTGTCTGACGGCTTTTTTCTGATAGTCATACAAATCTATTCCTAACATACCCGACCTCAAAACAACGGTATTTCGTCATCCGGAAATTCCTCTCCGGCATATTTATCCGCAAAGTCATCTTCTTCGATAACGGCATACATTGTTTTTAAATATGCCTTTATGCCCGACTTTCCGCCGACCTCCCAGCAATACGGTCTGATGACTAAGTCGATGTTGGTTATATCGGCATCATCAAGATTTTTGATACTATCTTTATCAAGCAAGGTTTTCTTTTTTCTCGTAACCATATAGACCTTTGGGGGAAAATTATCATATTTCACAGCCACAGGAATATAATAACGTTGCTCCTCGTCTTCGTCACGGCGTTTGAGAGGTTTGACCAGCCAACCTATATTTTTCAGTTTTTCTGCTTCATCGACATTATCAATAACAACACCGAAGTTTCTGTTGCCCTTACGATTGAACTCGGTTTCTCTTCCCTCAAAATTTCTGAATATAATTTTCGCATTCTCAATAACTAAATTATTTACATTATTTCTCATTTTTATAATCTCCTTTCTTAAAACGGCAATATACCGTTATTGTTTTTGTCATAGGGGGTGTCCGACACAAACCACTCGAAATCCCCGTACTGTTCGATACTTTTCACTGCTTTGTCGCAAAGCGTCTGATAATAGGTTTTGTCTATGCAGTCCTCTTTTTCAAGCACCTTCACCATTTCGGCTTCAAGCCATCTGTAACCCTTTGCACCCGTGGCGGAATAGTATTTTCCGTCTTTCTCACGGCATAAAAGTCCTCCTCCGCAACCCGATTTTATGGGGCAAAAACTTCCGACCTTCCCGATAAAGTGATAATTATGCTCATTTTCATCAAGATTTTCATTCAAATCCAAATATAATGCCGTGCTGACCGATTTCGTTTCGCACATATCCTCAAAGTTAATTTTTTCTTTGCTGAACAGGCTCTTGAATATATAAGGCACTTGGAATTGTGTGCCTGTTGCTGTCCATTGACCTGTTTTTTTACCGTCTTTGTAACGGGCGATATATACAGCGTCATTCACCAGACACATTCTGTCATAGGTCGCCTCATGCTCGAAATTATAGCCGTATTTTTTTCCGTAGTCCATGACAAAATTTATGATTTTCTCGTCAGCGTCGGGAATTTTAATGCTGTCGGTTTTGATATGGGCGACGGTATATCCCAAATTTTGGACTTCATGCTTTAAATTTATCATAAACAATGCCCCTCGTTTCGCAACGATATTATCAATATTTCTCTTGTCACGGAACGGATTGTCAAAATTGGCAGATGTAAGCCCGTAAACCGAATTTATCGCAATTTTTAAGGCTTGGGCAAGGTCGGAGGCACTCTCCTCATCGGTCAAATATTTCGACAATGCACCGTTCAGCATGGTTTTGGCTCTCTTAAAATCCTTATGCTTGATGGCAATACGTGCGTCAAGAATATCTTTAAACCTTTGTGTGTATTCGTCACCAAATAAATTTTCGGCAACAATAGATGACGGGTGCATACTGGCAATATCCAACAGGGCGACATTTCCGTAAATGCCCGGCTCGGCATAGACGTAACCGCCCTCTCCAACCTCCTCGCCCCTGTAGGTCGATTTGCCGTTCTCGAATTTGTATTCGGGAAATATCGGTCTGTTTTTCTCGTCAAATACGGTATAATCGCCTGCAAACTCTCCGCTCATATTTCTGTATTGGAATTTACTCTGAGGGTGCTTGTCACTGCCGAATATAATGCGAGTGGTCAGACTGTTGGTTGTGTCATTTACAGTCATTCCTGCCACGTCTGCCAATATTTGCCGTGCCGTGAAATCGGCTTTTCGGGCATTGAATACCGCCTCTGTCGCTCTCACGTCATTTTCACAATATTCAGCTACTTTATTCCACAAATTTTCGGCTACGGGCTTATCCCATGCCAATCCCAATTCTTGATGATGTATGCCCAGCTCGATTTCAAATTTTTTCAAGCTCTGTTTTTTGCTTGAAAAGTCATATACATCGGTATATGAAACATTATATGCTTCACCAAAAAAACAATTTTTCTCGCCCGACACAATTTTCTGAGATAATTTATACAACTGTTCGTTGTTATACCCCATCAGACACGCATACAGCAAATGATTATCATACCTGCGGCAGTTAAACCCGACTAATCTGAATTTCAAGAGATTTTCAATATCAAGCCTTGACGGGTTTATCATTCTCACAACAGGCTTATTATCGCCCTCGATTTTGTAGCATACAACAAACAGGTTCGGAAACACTTCGGTATCAAAAAATATCATTTTCTCATTACTCTCAGTATTTTCCGAAATATCATCAGACTTAAAATGCATTTTGCTTATCAGTTTTAAGCAGTAGTCACTTTGATTTGTGCTGTTCGCACCGAACGCAACCACCGCATTTCTCATGTCCGACACGTCATAGTGAACCCCTCTGTTATAAGCGTCCTCCAACGTTTTGTAAATAAAATCAACGCTCGGCTTGGTGCTTGCATGGTATTCTTTGCACAAATTTTTCTTGATGATAGTTCTTATCGCTTTCTCATTTTTTATACCATCAAAATTTATCATTTTTTCCTCACTCCTCAACGGCAGTCCCGAATTTATCATGGCTATCGGCAGATTATTGCATTTCGTGAGCTTTCTCCTCAATGATGACTTCCCCGTGAAAACCTTTATTTCAACATGGTCATCATAGATACGGCTCAATTTATTCACGTCACCGTTATAAATATAATGCAGGTGAATGCCCGCACCGCTCTTGCTGAGTTCCGCATAGGTCTTTGGAAATCGGCTGGCGTATTCGAGATTTTTGGCAAAGGACTTGTTGCCGTTCTCGTCGGGTATGTCAAAATCAATGACTATGTGATTTTCGGGCACTCTCACATAATGCACTTCACTTGTCTTTATATCCGCAAGCTTTGTATTGACATTGTCCCATTTTTGTGAGGGAAGACCGTCATCATTGGCATATTGTGCAGGGTAGTCCTTGCACATTTCGTCAAATGCAGACACATTCCCTTTGAAGTCGATTTTGTAAATATCATTCTCACTCGTATCACTCACGACTTCAAATTTATCCGTCTTGAACCCCGAATAATAACTTCTCACTCTCGTGCCGTCGGAAAGTGTATATCTCTCACTGTATTCAGCAAAATAATTCTTCAATTCCTCTTTAAACAGCTTTTGAGAATACGGATATAACACCCTTGCTTCCTCACAATAAGATTTGTACATCTCCCAAGCGGATTTCAGTGAGGTGCAGTCCTCTTTCTCGAAAATATAATAATTCTCCATAATAAAATTATAGAAGTCATTCGTAGCCCCAAGCATGGCGGTCGGAATATAATTGTCATACAAGTGCTTATTATTCTCATAAATTTCAAGACAGTGAAACGCTATTGCACCAAGTTCAAACTGTATTTTATTGACAATGTCGTTGTATTCGTTTACATTGAGCTTATTTCCCGACGGCGTAACG
>Ga0310695_10009975_pt1 | contig 14063 bp, 4 predicted proteins | sample RumenRJG_04DNA_FD_203882 | JGI IMG/M metagenome (GOLD analysis project Ga0310695, IMG submission 203882) | Bovine rumen microbial communities from Lethbridge, Alberta, Canada - RJG_04 (v2) (version 2) | ecosystem: Host-associated > Mammals > Digestive system > Stomach > Rumen | place: Canada... | reverse complement strand
ACCGTCACGAAAAACAGTGGCAGGCCACCAAGTCACTCGTGGCACTCCACCAAACCAGTGGTGGCACTCCACCAAACCGGCGGTGGTACTACCTCCGGTTTTCTTTGGAACTACAGCAAGCTTCTCCCGAAACTACAGCAAGCTTCTCCCGGAACTACAGCAAGTATTTCCCCAAGCTACAGCAAGTATTTTGCGGCATGCCATTTGATCGCCGATGAATGTAGCCCAAACGACATCCAAGCTCCAAGGATACAAACGAGGGAGGCTTGCCGTATACGGCAAACCTCCCTCTTACACCAAATTAAATAATGTGGCTTTTAAAGCCTAAATTACTTCAGCATCTTCTTACCGCCAATGATGTAGAGACCATTGGGCAGCCCTTCAAGCGCCTTCTTGGCATCCACGCCCTGACGGATGGCACGTCCCTGCATGTCATACACCGTGACGGTGGCAGGCAGCTGAGCGTCGGCATCCAGCTGCTTCAGGCCGCTGCCGTCGTTGTAGTAGTTGCCGCTCTCGTCCTTGAGGACCACCTTGTGAGTGGCATCAAGCACGGGCGTGTCGTCGTCGTCCAGTGTCTGGAACCATACGGGAGCGTCTTGACCTTGATTGAGCAGGAAGGCCACCTCACCGCTGGCAAACTGGGCAGCCGACATCTGTGCGCAATTGGTGTTCGTAGAGCCACTAACCCAGTTGCTGCCGAAACCGCGTCCGTCAGTCGAAGCCACGGCATAGCAGTTGGTCAGCGAACAGTTGCTATGGAGCCATCCGACAAGGCCGTCCATGTACCAGGCAGCGCCTAGCGAGGAGCAGAAGCTGTAGCTGTTAGAGATATGAGCAGGCGTGGCGCTCTCAGACGAGCTGCCGATGAGTCCGCCCGTGGTGTTGCCGCCCGAGATAGATCCCTTGTAGAAGCAGTTGTCAATGGTGCCGTAGAACTTACCTGAGAGGCCGCCAATGTCGCCGCCGTTCGTCGAGGTGATGTCCACGAGGCTGTAGCTGCGTGTCAGCGTGGTGGGAGCTGCGGTGGCAGCATGTCCGATAATGGTTCCGTTATGGCTTGCATAGACAGCGTCGCCGACATTGATCTGGCCGCTTACGAGCGCCACACCGGTGATGGTGGCTCCGGCCGTGGTGCCGAAGAGCATGTTGTTGATACCCGAGATGGGATAGAGGTGGCCGTCGAACGAGCCGGCGAAGGGCACCTCAATGCTGCCGATGGGAGTCCAGTCCACCTCGGAGAGGTCGATGGCAGCAGTCAGCTCGGCCTTGATATCGTTCACGCCCATGGCTGCCATGCGGGAGAGCCACATCATGTCCTCGGCAGAGGCCAGCTGATAGACGCCGCCCACCTGAGCAGGATTGTTGGAATTGAGATAGACGTAGATGGCCGTGTTCTTCATGTCGTCCATGGCCTCGGCATCCTGCTGGCTGTACTCGCCGTTCTCCCACTTGGGAGCAAACTCGTTGTCCATAAAGTTCTGTAGGTCGGCGAGCATTTCCTCGGTGATGCCGGGATCGCTGGCAGCCTGAGCCCATGCCGCATTGGAGAGACTCTCCACGCTGGCCATGTAGTTTGCATAAGCCTTCTTGCAGTCGTAGATGTGGCGGAAGGTCTCGGTGAAGCGAGCAGCCAGGGCCTGCTTCTCCTCCACGGAGGATGCGCTCGCTGCGGCAGCAATCTCGGAAGAGAGTTCCTCGCGCAGGGCAGCACTGAACTCGGGCTTCACCTTGTAGTCGGCCCCCGAGTCGCCATGATAGGCCAGGATAGTATTGGCACGAGCCACCATGCCTGCAAGCATCGTGTCATAGGCATCGGCAGTGAGAACGCTCTCGGCATCGCCCAGATAGGTTACGTGGAAGTTGCCGAAGCCCATCCAGTCGGCCTCGACACCGGTGCCGGGGAGCTTCAGGCCCACGGTCAGGGTGCCGTCGGTCACCTGGACCACCACAGTGTTCACATAGCGGCCGCCCTTGAAGGCGTAGGAGCAGCTGAGCGGACCGTAAGGCACATAGCCATAGATGCCGTTGTCCAGGTCGGAATAGACGTTGTCGAAGGGGTCAACGTGGTTGCCCTCCTCGTCGAAGAGTACTCCGCCGTTGATGTAGCAGTTCTCCAGGTCGCGTGCGTCGTCCTCGCTGACCACATCCTCGCCCTCGGTCATCACGTAGGTCTCAGCCTCGTTCAGATAAGCCCAGGCGGCGTAGTTCGTATTGTAGATGTCTCCCGCGGCGCGGAAGGCAGCGTTCACGTCGAGTCGGTAGAATCCGTCGGCCAGTTCGGTCAGCGTCTGCTTGAGGTCGAAGGTGGCGTTCCAGGACTCGGCCGCAGGCATCACCTCCTTGACACCGCCAGTGGTGAAGGTGCTTCCCGTCTTGGTGTATTCCCATCCGTTGAATCCGTCGGCGAGGCTGGCATTCACCAGCATATTGGTAATCTCATCGCCGGTCTTGTAGCCGTTCTTCTGAGCCCGCTGCCACATTTCGTTAACGAAATTCTGCTCCTCCTGAAGCTGCTCGGTGGTCAGCGTCAGAGAGTTCAAAATGTAGGGATACGAACCGTGGGGATAGTCCTCGTTGGGTTCATACTCGTTCGAGATATAGTCCACCAGGAATTCCATGTCGAATCCGGTAATCGTGCTTTCCTGCGTCTTGGCATAGATATCCTGCACGAAGGCGATGAAAGCGGCATAGGCCTGCTCGCTGGCCTCGACGTCAGCACGCAGTGTCTTCAGTGCGCTGTAGGCCTCGATGAAAGCGTCGCGTTCGGTGATTTGCCTGAGTTCCTCGAGAGCTGTCAGATAGGTATTCTTCACCTCCACATTGGCGATAGCATTGTTGCAGTATGCCACCTCGGAATCGATCAGGTTCTTACGCATCTCGTCAAAGTTGCCTGCGCCGGCACTGGCGAATCCGTCCACCGTGGGATAGACAATCTCGTGGGTCGGATCCAGTGTGGGATGGAGGTCGCTGGTCTCGGCGTCCCCTGTGAGCGACTGGTACCATGTCACGTCGGCAAAGCTTCCGCCGTTCAGGGCCCATGTCACTGCACCATTATTGAACTCCTCCTCCGTCATGAAGGCGCAGCCCGAGGTGCTCCCCGTACCGTCGCCCAGGAGTTTGGTGAAGCTCAAGCGTCCGTCGGCATTGCTCACGACATAGGTGTTATAGGCCGTGTTCGTGTGGCACCAGCCCACGATACCGCCGCGTGCACCGTAGGCAGGGTCGAGACCCTCGCCCCAGTCGGCGAAGACGAAGCAGTCGGAGATGAAGGTGGTGTTTTCGCTGTTCGTAGAACCCACCAGACCGCCCATGCTCCAGGTGCCCAGCGTTCCAGCAAACGTTCCGGCGAAATAGACATTCTTCAGCGTGCCAAGGTATTTGCCGCCGATGCCGCCCAGGTCACCGTCACCACCGTCGATCGTCACCTTGCTGTAGCTGTTCGTGATTGACGTCTCCTTCGAGGGGCTGTAGCCCACGAGGCCTCCCGTATGGGCATTGCCTGCGCTCGAGCTTACGGTACCGCTCTCGATGGCCACACCGGTAATCTGTGCACCACTCACGGTGCCGAACATCATTCCGCTGATGTTATAGATGGGATACATCTGTCCGTCGAAGGTTCCCTTATAGTTCACGTCGCTGGTACCGATGGGTACCCAGGCAACGTTCTGCAGGTCAACCGAGGCCATCAGACGGGCATTGATGTCGGCATTACCCGAGTTCACCTTCGAGGCGAACCAAGCCAGCTGCTCGGCGGTGGCCAGCTCGTAGTATCCGTCCTCGCCGATAGTTACAAAACCGGTTTCTGCTGCGCCGCAGACGGTGCAGACGCCATCGACAAAGACATGCGGATCCTGCGTCAGGCCGCTGTTCGTGTTCGAGAGGAAAGCATCCTCATAGGGCGTGCCGTCGCAATGAGCACGTCCGTTCAGATAAACCTGTCCGCGCGACTTGTCGAGGCTGGGCAACATGTCTTCATTAAGTTTTTGGTACCAGGCAATCTCGCTCTGGTCGCCGTTCAGTGTATAGGTCACGCGTCCGCTGGCAAAATCCTCTGCACTCACGAACTCACAGGCCGAGGTGCTGCCCGTTCCGTCGCCAAAGAATCCGCCAAAGGTGTCAGAGATGACAAAACAGTTGGTGGCCGTGTTCGTGTGGCACCATCCAACGATGCCTCCGCGAGCGCCAGTACCGCCTTGGGCAATCGTGGCTGCGTCGAAGCCCTCGCCCAGCTCGGCCACTACAATACAGTTGGAGATGAAAGTCGTGTTGGTGCTGTTCGTCGAACCGAGCAGACCGCCCAGGCTGTACGTGCCAATACTGGCGTCGAAACTGCCAATGAAAGCAACGTTCTTCAGCGTGCCGAGGAACTTACCGCTGATACCGCCGAGGTCGCCCTCACCTCCCAGGATGGTCGCCTTGCTGTAGCTGTTCGTCAAGGATGTCTCCTTCGAGGGGCTGTGGCCTACGATACTGCCCGTGTGGGCTGCCGTACCGCCGTTGGTCGATACCGTAGCGCTCTCGATGGCGATGCCAGTGATCTGCGCGCCGCTCACGGTTCCGAAGAGAATGCCGTTCAGATTCGTGATGGGATAGAGCTGTCCGTCAAACGAACCGGCATAGTTGGCGCTGGTGGAGCCGATGGGCGTCCACTCGATGCCGGCGAGGTCGATGGCTGCGGTGAGGCGGCCATTGATGGCCACGTCTCCGGCGTTCACCTTCGAGGCAAACCACACGAGCTGCTCGGGCGTGCCCAGCAGGTAGTAGCCCTCAGCGTCGATCTTCACGAAGTCGGGGTCAGCAGTGCCGCAGACGGTGCAGACGCCATTCGCAAAGGTGTGATCATCCAGTGTGAGCCCCTTGTTCTCGTTGGAATAGGAGGCGTCGTCATAGGGAGTGCCGTCACAATGTGCGCGTCCGTTGAGATAGACCTGTCCGCGCGAGGGGTCCAGGCTGGGAGCTACATCCTCGCCCACCTTCTGGTACCAGCTGATCTCAGTCTGGTCGCCGTTCAGCTTGAAGGTCAGCGCGCCGCTCTTGACGTCCTCGGCTTGCACCTCGGCGGCACCCTTCCAGATACGCTCCACGTTTTGGTTCTCGGGGCTCAGCACGTAAAAGACATTCTCCAACTTGATGGGTGCGTTGGACTCCAGGCAGCGGCCGATGAGGTCGGTCTTCGTGGTGCCAGAGGAGGCAGCCACCTGGATGGTGCCCAGCATGGCGCTGTTCCGGATATTGGTAATCACGTCGTTGGGGTTCCATCCCACAAGGCCTCCGGCCTGGATGGCCTGTGGTCCCACAATCTTGCCCATCGCGATACAATTCGCGATTTCCGTAGTTCCGGCTGAGGGACGGCTCACCAGCATGCTGGCAGCACAGTCGCCCGAGACATTCACCGTCAGCGTCACATTGGTAATCACATTTTTGATTACCGAGGCGCCCTCAGTGCGCCCCACAAGCACACCGGTGCGAACGCCTGTGGTCTCCACATTACCATCTACATAGAGATTCTGCACCGTGCCTGCCATGCGGGCGAAGAGACCCGAGGGATCCTGTGTCAGTGCGTTAGCACCCGTCCAGTTCAGCGTCAGTTTGTGAAGCTGACCGTCAAAGGTTCCCTTGAACCAATTGGCACTGGTACCAATCATGGGCTGGTCGGCATCGGCCACGATGTCAGCCGTCATCACAGCCTGAATTTCGTTCTGGCCGCCATTCACCAGTTCGGCAAAGGCTTTGAGATCGGCAGCCGAGGAGACTTGATACACTCCCTCTACCGATTCGATGGCCCACATGGAGGTGGCAAAGCACAGGAGCATCGCCAGCACCATGGTCTTGTGTAATAACTTGTTCATGTAATTTTTGTTTAATTAGAATTAATAAAAAGGTGTATGTTATGTATTCTATCACTCTGTGTTCAGTGCCCCCACGAATGAGGCAAAGTGCACTTTGGCGCGGCAAAGATATACTATATTTTTAAATAAGCAGTCGATTTTTTGCCAATATTTACATAAATATTTTTCCACCACCTCAATACCGAGGCTGCTCTGGCGGGAGGTGTAGGGGAAAAAGAGAGGCGGTTCCCTCCCTAAAGAAAGAACCGCCTCGCGCAGATTGGGATGCCAAAGTGCATCGGCACGGAGGAGTAGCGTGAGCCTACTTCAATACCTTTTTGCCTCCCAATATATACATACCTTGCGGAATATCTTTCAATGCATTACGCACATCAACGCCCGAGCGCACCAGGCGTCCCTGTATGTCATAGACATTAACTACGGAGGGCAAGTACTGTTCCAGTTTCACTTGTCCGATGGCTTGGCCATCGTTGTAGAAGCGTCCGTTCTCGTCCACCATCACCACGAGATGGCGGTCATCGGGCACGGGATATGCGTCCTCAGTCAGTGTCTGGAACCAGACTATCTCGCTCTGATCGCCGTTCAGGCGATAGCACAATTCGCCATCGGACACGGCTTCGGCAGTCACTGCGGCGGCTCCCTTCCAGATGCGTTCTACGTTGGTATTCTCGGCGTGTGTGATATAGAAGACATTGTTCAGCACGATGGGAGCATTCGACTCTAGGCAGCGCCCGATGAGGTCGGTGGGAGTGGTGGCCGATGTGGGGGCTACCTGCATGACGCCGAGCATGACACTGTTCTGGATGGTGGTCTTCACATCATTGGGGTTCCATCCGACGAGTCCTCCGGCATTGGAGCCCGTCTCGGTATAGATTCCTCCGAGCGCCATGCAGTTGATAATCTGCGAGCTACCCGCCGATGGACGGCTTACGAGCAGGCTGGCTGCCGTGTCGCCATTGACCATGGGTCGAAGGGTTACGTTTGTCACCACGTTCGTAATGATGCTGGAGTCTTCCAGTCGTCCGGCCAGAACGCCGGTGCGCATGCCATAGGTGGTGATTTCGCCATTGAGGTAGAGGTTGCTTACATTACCAGCCAGATGGGCAAAGAGTCCCGATGCCTCGCTGGCATCCGAGTTGGGCTGCTGCCACTCGACGTTCTCGAAGGTGATGGTGTGGCCTTGTCCGTCGAAGTTGCCACGATAGGGATTGTCGATGGTACCTATCATAGCCTGGTCTGAACCGATGGTGATATCGGCTGTCAGCACAGCATTGACTGCGCTGGAGCCGAAGTTGACGATGCGTGCCAGTGCCTTGAGGTCGTCGGCCGAGGTGATTTGATACTTGCCATCGACGATATCCAGCGGAACGCTGTAGAAGTATTCGTAGAGTGCCAACGACTTGAGGTCGTTCATTTCCTCGGCCTCCTGCTGAGTGTATGCACCGTTCTCCCACCTGGGTGCGAATACATTGTCCATAAAGTCTTGCAGCTCGACAAGCATGGTTCCCTCGGCCAGCTGTGGGTCGCTGGCGGCCTGTGCCCAAGCGGTATTGAAGAGAACCTCGACATAGTTCATATAGTTGACATAGGCTTTTTTGCAGTCGTAGATGGCTCGGAATGTCTCGGCGAATCGCTGTGCGAGTGCCTGCTTCTGATTGATGGTGGTGGCAGCGGTCACATCGGCAATCTCTTCCTCGAGCTCAGCGCGCAGTGCTGCGCAGAATTCGGGTTTTGCGGCAAAGTCTGTGCCCGAAGAGCCCTTGTATGCCAGGATGGTGTTCGAGCGCGCCACCATGCCTGCCAGCATCGTGTCGTAGGCGTTGGATGTCAGGTCGCTGTCGGCTCCTCCGAGATAGGTGACGCGGAAGTTGCCGAATCCCATCCAGTCGGCGGCCTGTCCCGTACCGGGGAGCTTCAGTCCGACGGTCAGACTGCCGTCGGTCACCTGGGCGACTATTGTGTTCACATAGCGGCCGCCCTTGAAGGCGTAGGAGCAGCTGAGGGGACCGTAAGGGACATAGCCGTAGATGCTGTTGTCGGCATCCTCGTAATAGTAGTCGTAGGCGCCTACATGGTTGCCTTCCTCGTCGGTGAGCTGTCCGCCATTGATGTAGCAGTTTTCCAGGTCGCGTGCGTCGTCCTCGCTGACCACATCCTCGCCTTCGGTCATCACGAGGGTCTCATTCGCATTCATATAGGCCCAGGCGGCATAGTTCGTATTATAGAGGTCGCCTGCGGCGCGGAAGGCGGCATTCACCTCCAGTTGATAGTATCCGTCGGTCAGCCCGGTGACGGTCTGGCTGAGGACGAAGGTGGCGTTCCAGGACTCAGCTGTGGGCATCACCTCCTTGACTCCGCCTGTGGTGAAGGTGCTTCCCGTCTTGGTATATTCCCATCCGCTGAATCCGTCGGAGAGATTATGGTTGGCAAACATGCTGCTTATCTCATCGCCTGCCTTGTAACCGTTCTTCTGGGCGGTGAGCCACAACTGGCTGACGAAGTCGGTCTCTGCGGCGAGCTGTTCGCCATTGAGTGTCATAGTGGCCATGATGTAGGGGTACGATCCGCGGGGATAGTCTTCGCTGGGGTCATATTCATTCTCGATATAGTCGAGCAGGAATTCCATGTCGGGGCCGCCGATGCTGCTCTCGAGTGCCTTTTGGTAGATATCCTGCACGGCATCGTCAAAGCGGGCATAGTCCTGCTCGCTCTTTTCCACGTCGGCGCGTAGCGTCTTCAGTGCGGTATAGGCATCGATGAAGGCATCTCGCTCGGTGATATTTTCCAATTCCTTCAATGCCGTCTGGTAGATGGCCTTGACATCGACATTGGCCACGGCGTTGTTGCAATAGTCCAGCTCGGCATCAATCAGGCTCTTGCGCATCTGGTCGAAGTTGCCCACACCAGCGCTGGCATAGCCGTTGACGGTGGGATAGACCACTTCGTGCGTACTGTCCAGCGTGGGATGCTCGTCGCTGCCCACTGTCTGGTACCAAGCCACATCGGCAAACTTCTGGTCATTCAGCTTCCACGCCACCTCGCCGCTGGCCAATTGTTCTTCATCGACAAACGTCGTCCCTCCGGCCAGCGTCCAGTTGGTGGAGCCTCCGCAGAGCTTGGTGAAGCCGATGCGGCTTTCCGTAGCGGCGATAGCATAGCTATTGGTCACCGTATTGGCATGACACCATCCGATGAAGGCGGCATGCTCTCCCTCGGCCAACAGCGCATCTTCGTTCTCGAAATGGGCTATCACCAGACAGTTGGTCACCGGGGTGTCGCCATTGTTCGACGAGCCTGCCAGTCCGCCCGAACTCCATGTGGTGATGCCTGCACCAAACGTACCGGCAAAAAGCACATTCGTAATCGGGCCTACGAACTTGCCGGCCACGCCGCCCAGGTCACCCTCTCCTCCTTGAATGAAGGCCTTGCTGTAGCTGTTTGAAAGCGAGGTCTTGTTCAGTGCATGTCCCACGATACTTCCCGTATGGGCAGCCGCTCCGGCATTGGTGGATACGTTGCCGCTCTCGATGGCGATGCCAGTCAGCGTGGCGGCGTTGGTGGTGCCAAAGAGCATGCCGTTCAGGTTCGTGATGGGATAAAGTTGTCCGTCAAACGTTCCGCTGTAGTTTACGGCAATGGTGCCAATGGGCTGCCACTTGACGCCATCCATGTCGATTGGGGCCGTCAGTCGGGCATTCAGTGCGCCGTCTCCAACGTTCACCTTCGAGGCGAACCAGACGAGCTGTCCGGCTGTGCCTATCTGGTAGAAGCCATCCTCGCCTATAGTCATAAAGTCAGGGTCGGCCTCTCCGCACACCGAGCATACGCCGTCCACGAAGTTGTGCTTGTCCTGCGTGAAACCCTCGTCAGCATTCGAGTAGAAGGCCTCGTCATAGGGCGTGCCGTCGCAGTGCGCGCGCCCGTTCAAATAAACTTGTCCGCGCGAGGGGTCGAGTGAGGGGAAAGTGTCCTCGCCCAGCATTTGGTACCAGACAATCTCGCTCTGGTCGCCATTCAGCTGATAAGTGAGCTTTCCGCTCTCGATATCCTGAGCATCGATGGCAGCGGAGCCCGCCAGTGCCGCGGTGATGTTTTCGTAGCCCTCTGCCTGTTCCTCATCCGTAAGCGAGAGTGGCAGGTAGTAGCAATTCTCGGCCGTGAGCGTGCCATTGGCGCGCCCCAGCAAGTTGGTCACCACGTTCGTCAGCCCATACGAGGCACGCAGGGCGGCATCCTTCACCAGCAACTTGCCCAGGAAGGCACTATTGCGCATCGTGGTGGCCGCTGCATTCCATCCGATGAGGGGGGCAATGTTACATGCCACATTGCTTCGCATCGTGCCCGTATAGATGCAGTTCTCGATTACAACGCCCGCTACGGAGGGGCGTGCCACGAGGCCGCTCAGTGCCGAGTCGCCGGCATAGAGTCCTACCATCGTGACATTACTTATCACGTTGCGGATGGTCACTGCGGCTTCCACTCGTCCGGCCAACGCCCCCGAGCGCACCGAGCGGGCTTCAAAGATTCCGTCGAGGCGCAAGTTGCTGATGTAGCCTTTCAGATAGGCGAACAGACCCGAGGGGTCCTGAGCCGGTGCGCTCTCGCCCGTCCACTGGAGGGTTATGCAATGGCCCTGCCCGTCAAAGTGGCCCGAGAAGGCCGTGGCCAGCGTCTGGCCGATCATGGGCTGGTCGGCATCGGCCACGATGTCGGCCGTCAGCACAGCATCCACAGCCGTCTCTCCGCCGTTCACCAACTCGGCAAAAGCCCTGAGGTCGGCAGCCGAGGAAATCTGGTACACGCCGTCCACCAATTCGATGGCCCATGCAGGTGCAGAGAAGCACAGCAGCATCATTAAAGCCACCACATTGCGTAAAAGTTTCTCCATAACAATAGTTTTTTGAAGGGGTTAAAAATATATTTATCTACCTCTGTATTTATCCTGTTATTCAAACCAATTGCCCCAAAACATCATTACATCGCTGCAAATTTATATTATTCTGACATTAGATACGGTCAAATATTAGTTATTTTTAAGATACACATTTTTCAACCACTCGGTATGGAGTGCGGAGTTTAGGGGTAAGGAAGGGTTCAGACCACTTTCTAAATTCTTACTAAAGTATCGAAAGGCCCCTTATTGCAAAATGCAAAAAGCGAACGCGGCGCAAAACATCAAACTCGTTGGATGCTATGCCAAGCAAATGAATCACTCAAAAGACGACCATACGCTTGGTAATCTCAATATTATCTTGTAACTTTGTGGTGGAAAAAAGAAAAAAAAATGAAATCCGACATGAACAAGCACCTTGCCATAGCACTCACGATTATATCAGTGGCTCATCTGCAGACACTCGCGCAGGAACATACGCAGGAGTTCCCCATCAACTTCGGTCTGACGAGCACGCTACCAGACAGCATGTTGCCCACCTCGAAGGCTGCACCCACCCCCACGGCGAGGAAACCCAAGAGAGAGCCCGCGACACGGCTGGAGCCACAGACGGAGAACACCTGGCTCATCACCGGCGGTTGGGAACTGTCCGAGGCCGACGCAGTGGTAGCCGCAGAGGGAAGCATCTTCGACGACGGATACGACACCTCGCAGTGGTTCGACGCCGTGGTGCCCGGTACCGTGCTGACCACCCTGGTGGAGGCCGGTCTGTATCCCGACCCCTACTACGGACTGAACAACATGTCCATCCCCGACGACCTGTGCCGCAAGGAATGGTGGTACAGAACCACATTCCCACGACCGCAGGCTCGTGACGGAAAGATGTGGCTCATCCTGGACGGCATCAACTACCGGGCCGACATATGGCTCAACCGCCACAAGTTGGGAACCCTCAGCGGAGCCTTCGTGCAGGGCCGTTTCGACATCACCCAGTTGCTGGCCGACCGCAACGTGCTGGCCGTAAAGATTTATCCACCTCAGAACCCAGGCATTCCCCATGAGCAGTCGAGCAAGTCGGGCTGCGGTCCCAACGGCGGACAGCTCTGCTTCGACGGACCCACATTCATCAGTTCGGAGGGTTGGGACTGGATTCCCGGCATCCGCGACCGCAACATCGGCATCTGGCAGGAAGTGCGCTTGAAGCAGACGGACGACATCACCGCCGATAGCCCGCAGATCGTCACCGACCTGCCACTGCCATCCACAGACCATGCCGACCTCACCGTGGCCCTCGACCTGGCCAACCATGCCTCCACAGCCAAACAGCTCATGCTGAAGGCGGAAATGGACGGCAACATACGCTTCGAATACCCCGTAACACTCGGACCCGGAGAGCAGAAGACCGTGAAACTCACTCCCGACCAGGTGCCGGCACTCAGAATCGAGAAGCCACGCCTATGGTGGCCCAACGGATACGGCTCGCAGGAGATGTACACGATGCGCCTCAGCGTCATGGACGGTAATCGCTGCTCCGACGTGCTCAGCGTCCCCTTCGGCATCCGCGAACTGAGCTACGAACTGAGCGTATGGCACGAGGGAGAGGGCGAGCTACGCATTGACTACTCCCCCACCGACCAGATGCCACAGGGCACCATCCCCTTCACCTCAGTCCCGGCACATAGCACGAAGGAAGAGCAGGTGGTCATCGCCCAGCTGCTGCCGGGGACGGACGTCACACGCCTGCGCCGCATCGAGCCCGACGGCACGGCACCCTATCTCGTGATACGCTGCAACGGCCGGCGCATTTTCTGCCGGGGAGGTAACTGGGGCATGGACGACGGCATGAAACGCGTCCGGCGCGAACGTCTGGAACCCGCATTTCGCCTGCATCAGGAGGCCGGATTCAACATGGTACGAAACTGGACTGGAGAAAATACCGAGGAACTCTTCTACACCCTCTGCGACCAGTATGGAATGCTCGTGTGGAACGACTTCTGGCTCTCCACCGAGGGTTTCAATCAGAACGTCAACGACGAAGCACTCTTCGCCGAGAATGCCCGACAGGTGGTGCGCCGCTTCCGCAACCACCCCTCCATCGCCGTATGGTGTCCGCGCAACGAAGGTTACGCACCCACTTCACTCAACCGGCGACTCGTGGAAATCATCGAGCGTGAGGACGGCACACGTCACTACAACCCCAACTCGCGCTACATGAATCTGCGACCCAGCGGCCCATGGCAGCACCGTCCCGACATCGCCGACTATCACACCCAGATAGCTGGAGGATTCTCCACAGAGCTGGGAGCCCCCTCCGTGCCCACCGCCGAGACGATGGAAAAGTTCATCCCACAATCGGAACGATGGCCCAGGAGCGACACCTGGAACTATCACGACCTACACGGCGGCCTTCCCGAATATTGCAACGCCATCGACACGATGTACGGCCCCTCCAGCTCCATGACCGAATTCTGCAAGAAAGCCCAGATGGTGAACTATGACCGCTATCGCGCCATGTTCGAGGCATGGAATAGCCACCTGTGGCAGTCCACATCAGGCCTGCTGCTCTGGATGACCCATCCCGCATGGCCCAGCCTGGAGTGGCAGACGTATTCGTGGGACTTCGAGACACATGGGTCCTACTTCGGCAGCCGCAAGGCATGCGAGCCCCTGCACGTACAGCGAAACCCACACGACGGGAAGGTCATCGCTGTAAACATTTCATCGGACGATACAGGGCCACTCCGAGTAGTGGCCACACGCTACACGCTCTCTGGCAAACAGCTCGCCCGACAGGAGGCAAGGCTGAAGTCACTCCCAGCCAACTCAATCAGCGAAGCTTTCACCCTGGAACGCTACGACGGCAAAGCATGCATCATTGAGCGCCTGGAACTCTACGCCGGAAACAGACGGCTCTCGCTCAACGATTATCTCACCACCGCCTCGGGCCGCTTCCACGAACTTAACCTAACGCCGCCCGCCACGTTGAAAGCACGTACGCGAAAGAGCGTTGACGGCAGGATTAGCGTGGAGGTAGAGAACCCCAGCAAGAGCACCGCTGTGTCCGTAAAATTCAACATCCGTCGTCAAGACAATGGCCAAGCCGTACTTCCCGCCTACATCAGCGACGGATACATCCATCTGCTCCCCAGCGAGAAACGCCTGATCACCATCGACTGCGCCAGCCTCGACGGCACTGCACTCTATGCTGAAGGCTACAACGTAGCGCGCCAGCAACTCATCACTTTCTGAAAGTAGTCAGGAAACTCGGAGTACTTGGATTACTCGGGAAACTTGGAGTAATCGGAGTACTCAGAGTATTC
>Ga0310695_10009973_pt1 | contig 14064 bp, 12 predicted proteins | sample RumenRJG_04DNA_FD_203882 | JGI IMG/M metagenome (GOLD analysis project Ga0310695, IMG submission 203882) | Bovine rumen microbial communities from Lethbridge, Alberta, Canada - RJG_04 (v2) (version 2) | ecosystem: Host-associated > Mammals > Digestive system > Stomach > Rumen | place: Canada... | reverse complement strand
AAGCGGGGGTATACTTGATAAATACTTAAACAAAGACATAAACAATCCAGGTATTCCCATACCTTCACGACCTTTGCCAGCAGAAGTGCTTGAACCTGCCATATCACTAACAAGGTGCCCCAACCAATTATTTGTTATCTCTAAAATTGTAATTATCGCCGGTACTTCTGCAAGAAATACAATTAGTTTTTGAATCGGTTTAGGAATCTTTTTGTCAATTTCTTCTTTCTTGTTTGATTTTAGTATATATAACAGCCATGTTAACAAGCCGGATAATGTAATTGGAAGCATTATCTGTAAAAACCATTTTTTTGCTTCATCTTTATCTTTGAATTTAGCAATCTGTAATGACCATTTACCTTCTTTGTTGACAAAAATACCTACCCTAAATACCACGCTTATAATGGCAGCAAAGAGACCAATGACAGTAGGATGATGGGCAAAATCATCTAAATGGTGGGTGTCAGCTGTTACTTTTATACCAGCTCCACTCCATAAATTATCACTGGGAATTTCAAACTTCTCTTGAAGTTTCGTCAATGCACTTTCCAATGCACTTTTTGTGCCATTTGCAGCATCACGAGCTTTTCTTTCTTGATAGCCTTTTTCAAGACTTTCAGTGATTTTTCGTTTTATTTCTTCTTCTTTTTCTTTACTAAGTTTTTCTCCTCGTTTCGCAACATTTTCCTTTGCTTTTTTTATTGCATTCCTGATATTATCATCTTTTCTTGCTTTTTCACCTTTTTTCTCAACGAATTCTTCAAAACTTTTGGTAACTTTTTCCTTGTTCTGTTCAAAATGCTCAACATCAAACTCCCCGACAAAGAATGAATCTATCATGCCGCATAAAACGCCGCTGGCAACAGCTACAGTATAATCCAACCAGTCGGCGTTATTTGTGAGCCTTTCGATTTCGGAATTGAGCTTTGCAACTTCGTTATCGATAAGCTCTACACGCTTGTCGATGTCTGATATGGCATCGCGGATTTCATTTTTACGAGATGATTGCAAATCTGACGGCGAAAATACCGGAAGAACTTCGTATTCTACAGTAAAATCATCAACAACAAGTTCTTGCTTATAGCTAACTAACGCTTCTTCTGAAACCATCTATTTTTCTCCTTTGCTGGTTCTGCCCCTTCTTCGGCTTCTGCATCAGCGGCAAAGCTTTTATCTTTATCAGCGAACATTTCTTCCGGTTCATAGTCTTCTGAATCAGCTTCTTCTTTCTGCAATTTATCAAGCTGCGCTTTTATATAGGCTTGAACTTGCTCTTTCTGCTTTTCGTTTTGAAGCTTCAACTTTTCAATTTCTGCTTTCTGGTTCTTGCTCTGCAATTCAAGAGCTTCAATTGCAGATGCCTGATTCTTAAGCAGATCATTCTGTTCATGCACTTTTTCACTAAGCTTGTTATGCCTTGCCATCATATCCTGTTGTTCGTTGAGCTGCTGCATAACAGCAAGTACTTCGTTTCTTGCAAAATCAGACAATTCTTGTTCTGATGCGCCTTTCATTTTCAATTCAAGCTGCCTGTAGACAGAACGGTTTGCAGCAACATTACTTATGCCAAGAGCAAAAAGCGCTTTTGTAGCTTCAATAATTCTTTCTTGAAGCATGGCAATTTTTGTAATTGCCTGTGTGTTTGTTTCTGTTGCAAGCGACTGTTCTTTTTGTGCGGCTTGCAATGCTTCTATCGCTTTCTTTTTCTTGCCAAATCCGGCTGATTTTTTTGAAGCCTCATCTGCAGCCGTCAATGCTTTTTGTGCTCTGTCTCTTGCTTGTTCTGCTAATGCACATGTCTCTTTGTATTCTCTGTCGATTACACAAATTGAATCGATTTTTTCATCAACATTGAGCTTTAAGGTCAAGTCTGATACAGAAGACTCTTGCAGAAGAGGATCTGAACTTTCACTTACAGAATATGAATCCTCTGTATATGGTGCTGCAACAACAACTTTTCGTTGTTTTCTTTCTATAATTTTCTGCTGATATACTTTCAGGCGTGATTCATCATTATCTTCATTCTCAAAATCAAACATTTTTAATTCTCCTTTTCTGTTTCAATTCTGTCATCTGATGTTATGGTTTCTTCTGAGTTTAAAGTTTCAACATCTTCATCAGTAATATTCTTTTTGGAATCTACAGACGCATTTTCTTCCAAAGTTTTCCAAGCCACGGCCATATCACTTGCTGTAAGAGATGCATTTTCAGACATATATTCCCGCACCGTTTTTCCATTGGAATCCCTTGCATTAAGATCAGCACCATTATCTATTAACATCTTAATAACAGCCGCACTCTGATTATTTTCACAGGCATACATCAAAGCTGTCTTTCCATTGTCTGTTACAGAATTAATTTCATTTTTATATTTTAGCAGAGTAAGAAGGACGCCTGGATTAGGATTGCAAGATGCAAGCATTGTTACAGTAAGTCCTACCGAATTTGGTTCAGAATTAGCTCCACGTAAGATTAAATCTTCCATTACAGCAGGATTAGGATTATAACGGGCTGCATACATTAAGGCTGTCCATTCATTACTATTCTTAATGTCTATGTTTGCGCCCTTATCAAGAAGATATTTTACAGTACGTACATCAAAACTACATTGTGCTGCATACATTAAAATAGTCTTATTATTCGTATTGATATGATTTATATCATTAGTCAAATCTATACATTTTTGGATAATAGAAAAATCTGCATTGCGCTCAAGAAGTTTGATAACTGGCAGATTACCTTCTGAGTCTGTAACATTCCAATAAGAAACTGGCATTTTCGAAATAGCAAAATCAATAACATCTATTCGAGAGTTATAAACAGCATAATCAAAAAAATCTTTACCTGTTGAATCTTTTTCTTCTACTGATGCACCTTTCTCTATGAACAGTTTTACTTTCTCAAGATCACCATCCTTCATAGCAATCAAAAGAGGAGTTGCATCATGCTGTGAAAAATCTTTGATGGTAAAGTATGTATTCTTTTCTATATATTTACAGAATCCATCCATACCATTTTTATCATAAGAGGCTTGAGCTTTTGTGAATTCTATTTCTTCTTGCGTATTTTTTTTGTTATCGCATGAAATGAAAGTGAAGGCAGCAAGTATAATTGTCATGTTGATTATACAACGAAATATTTTTGTGTCCATTAGAATTTCCCCTTGTTGAATTTTTCTGCTAATTCCTGATATTTAGTAGAAAGACCAAATAAGTGTTCTTTTAGAGATTCATCTATTTCAGAATCCTTCATGACATTCAATTGTTCTGAATTACTTCTTAATACAGGCACATATGGTTTCAGCATATTTGCAATTTCTGTAGTATCATTTTTAGACTTGCAGGCACTTATCGCATATTTCTCATATTCAGCTATATTTGCTTCGAAATCTGAAATGATACCGTTCTTTGCTTCAGTATCATCACCTAAAGAGTTCCATGTATTAAAAAATCTCTTGGGATTTAAGTCATCAAATTTCCTTCTGTATTCATCAATTGAAAGAGTTATGCGCAATAAATCAAATTCTTTTTCTGCCATCTCAAGAGCTTTACGTTGCAACATTTTCATATCAGAATTTTCTTGTGATTCATTAATTTCTTTATATATTTGTTTTATTTCATCACGATAAACATTACTACTTCCAACTCTTTTTAATCTGTTTGAATATTCTGCTTTATAGGTGTCTATTTTTTGATTTTTATCTGCTTCCTCTTTTTGTTTTTCAATTTTTTCATGTTTATTTTTTATAATAACTTTAACCAACAACCAACAAAGCAGAATTATTGCAGCAACAGCAATTACAGCAGCAATATACGGAATTATAATTCTTAATCTTTCTGTTCGGGCATTTGTTTCTTCTAAAACCTGTTTTTTATTTTCTTTTATCCAAGACTTCATCTCAGATTCTTTTTGTCGTTCAATTTCTGCTATTTTCGTTTCGTATTCTGCTACCAGTTTTTCGGTGATTTCTTTAATTTTTTTCTCATATTCAGAATCATATTCAACTGTAAATTTTTCTGTCAATTCTTTTGATATTGAATTATGTAATTCTGCTGATAGCTTTTCATATTCATCGTTTCTAAGCTGCTCAATCTCATTTGCGTAAATTTCTTGTTTTTGTCTATCAAGAGCTTGATTAAGATCGTTCTGTGCTTTTTCCCGTTCTTTACTAAGTTCTTGCTCAAAGTTAATTCTTGCTTGAGAAAGTTCTTCTTGATGCTTTTTCTGCTCTTCTAAGGATTTTTCTAGTTCTTGCGCCAGTTTTTGCTCATATTTATTTTGAGTTTGAGTTAGATCCTCTTGTGCCTTCTTTTGTTCTTGATTCAGACTTTCTTGAAATTTTTGAACATCCTCTTGACGGATGTTTTTTTCTTCACTACGAATGCTTTCTTCGCTCCTGCGGATTGCTTCTTCATATTGAAGATAAATATCCTGAAAAACTTGAGTACTCTCATCATATGAAGGGATATTTGTTGGTGTATCAAAATTTACATCATATAAATCAGCAGATTGTGAGTATACATTCATGCAAATATACAATGCAAAGAGAATCAAGATTATTTTCTTCATTATTGGTCATCCCCTTTATAGCTCAAAAACAATGTCTTGACATTCATTAGTTTTTCTTGCCCTTGCTCTAATTCTCGTTTTTGTGAATCACTAAGCATTGTCAGTTTTGCTGCTAAATCCATATCAGCTTCTTTATCTGCATTTTGCATGTCTCTGATATTTTCTTCGATATCATGTGCTTCATTAAGATAGTTGATTTTTTCCTGGCCTTTAACATCTTTTGACAAATCAAGTAAGTATTGTTTACGTTTTCCGGCCTCTTCAATACTAGCAAGAAATTTTGCTTTACGATTTTCGCTTTGATGAATAAGGAATTCTATTTCAGCCCTCTTACTTTCAGAAATAAACTGAAGATAATTTGAAAACATTTCTTCTGTTGTTTCCATTGCTTTTATTTGTACCTGCTTATTTTTCTCCGCAAGTTCAAGTTCTTTTTCTGCATTTAGTTGCGAAATCTCTTTTTCATTCTGCATACGAGTAAGGATTTGCTCATGTTCCTTTTCTGCAGAATCAAGTTCAACCTTAGCCTGAATTCTTGCACGTTTAGTGTTTTCTTCGACCTCTTTTGTTCTTAAATCTTTTTCATTCTGCATACGAACAAGAGTTTGCTTATGTTCCTTTTCTGCAGAATCAAGTTCAACCTTAGCTTGAAGTTTTGCCTGTTCAGTGCTTTCTTTTACTTCTTGTATTTTTATTTCTTTCTCATTCTGAGAACGAATAGCATATCGTTCATTTTCCTTTTCAGCATTGATTTTTATCTGCCGAGTTTTTTCCTCTTCTTGCTTTACTTTTAATTCTTTTTCTTCGCGAGCTCGAATTTGGTATTTCTCATTTTCTTTTGTAGCAAGATCTATCTGAGTCTGTCGTTCAATTTCAGCTGCTTTTATCTCTGCGTCGGCTTTTATACGTTCTATTTCTTCCGCACTCTTTCTTTTCTCTGCCGCTTCTTTTTGTTCTGCGGCAATTCTTTGTTGTTCACGCCTATTCTGCTGTTCTTCTTTATTCCTAGCTTCGCGTTCTCTCGATTCGTTTGCTTCTCTCGCTATGTCTGCTTGAATTTCTGCCTGACGTTCTTGTGATGCCAGTTCGGCAGCTTGCATTCTTTCTTTATGTTTTCTTCCAAAAAGATCCATTTCTTTGATTCTCCATATTTCTAAAATTATTTTATCATTACCCCCACGCCATTTAATGTCATGAGTTCACGATTCTTTTTTATTTGTACATCGTTTCTGTGCGTTTAAGCTCTTCTTTCACTTCGTCCACTAACTCCTGTGGGCCTAGAACCTTTACTGTATGTCCCTGTCCTAAAATAAAGCGCAACAGTTCCTGCTTTTGAGTGGTCTTAAACTTCAGGTACACGCTTCCGTCCTCCCGCTCTTTGAGAATTTGGCTGCTGTGCCAGATTCGGTTTGTGGCGTAGGTTGCAATTTCCTTATCAAACAGGAGTTCAACTTCAAGAGGTGTTTTATCGCTAAGCCAGACACCCATTTCCGAATCGAAGTAATCTGAAGGCTTAAAATCTTTCGGAATGCTGAATTTTTTGCTTGTCATTACAGCGTTTTTCATTCTTCCAAAAGAAAAAATACGGATATCATCCCGCTCATGACATTTTCCCATTACGTACCAATTACCACGCTGACATACAACATGATAAGGATCTATTTGTCGCTCCATGAATGTAGTTTTCTGGAGTGGACGATATTCAAAACTGATTGTGCAGTGATTTTTCAGAGAATCAAAAATTGTTTGGAAAAATGTTGGATCTATTGTTTCGGTTCTATCAGGAATAAAAGTGATATTTGGATTTAAGAATGATGTATCGACAGTGACATGTTCAGGAAGGCAATTTACAATCTTCTGGAAAACAGAATGCAACTGATTTTCTAACGGTGTATTGCGGTATTGCTCCAAGAGTGGATTTAAGATTGCTACAGAGAAAGCTTCTCCTTCTGTAAGAGGAATACTTTTTACAAAGAAATTAGGTTCTGTGTAGCGATAACCTCGGTAATCACTTTCGATTGGAGCAAGTAAAGTATCACGCATATATTCCAAATCACGCTGAATTGTTCTTGGACTGAAATCGGATTTTTCTGTATTACCGTGATCACCAATAAGCTTTGCAATCTGGGAGGCTGTATATGGTTTACCGCTTTGAAGAATTTCATCAATAGCGATTATGCGCCAGTTGTTTATTTTTATCTGTTTGGGAGGCTTGCTGTCGTTACTCATATCCGTACTCTTTTTTTTCTATTATAACACAGATTAATAAGAAAGTGTTGAAAAAAAGACAATGCCAGGGTGGGAGGGGAAACAAAACGGCATTGTCTTTGAAAATCATTGACTAACAGTTTTCTGTTGCCAATGTGATTTTATTTTCATCTGGTTCTTCACCTGTAAAAACACGTCTTGTAGCATCCAGAACTTCTTTACAGTTTGAAGCAAAATCTTCGCCTGTTTTCTTAAGCTTGTCTTTTACATTTTTCAGTGCAGGTTTTGTTTCTGCATAATCTGAAACCAACTTACCTGTTACTGCAAGAGCAGCTGCAGTAACGACTGTGCCAACAAATCTCTTTATCATAGTTTCTCCTTAGAACCATTTTTTCAGTTCTTATAATGTCATTATAAATCTGAGGGTATGACATATAATGTACCAACCTCAATTTTTTTTATGCCCTTTTGTTTGATACAATACTAAAGCCGGTAGCGACATCTTTTGTAATTGTCTGGACTGAACCGTCAGGCATAACCTGTGTTTCTTTTAAATAACGTTTGCCTGAATTCGGCGAGTCATGATATTTGTAATCGCACAATTCATTATACCTATCAAGCAGATTGTTATAATCTGAGACATTCTTGTCATACTCCTTACGTACTTCATTTATTACGTAAGCTATAAGTCCGATTCCACCGGTAATTAATAGTTTTTTGAGCATAGGCTCCTCCTCTAGTTTTGATAGGTTTATTATAAACAAGAGGGTATGACATCTAGTGTGATAACCTAGATATCTTTTTTAAAATGATTCAGAAATCTCTACCCACATCTCTATCTATTATGGGGTCTCCCTTTATTCTGAATTGAAATCCATCCCCTTACAAATCAGCCGATGCCCCGGCTAATTTGATTCAGGATTTCACGACGGGGTGAAAGACCAAACTGCTGACCTATGTGGAAAGTCCATCCCTTTTTAATGGCCGCGAAAAGCGAGCATTTTTGGGACTTGCAACTTTGCAGATTGGTCTTGAGGGGCAGCGCAATGCCCCCGGAGAGCGCGAGAGGTACGACCTCTCGCCACAATACCGACCTTGTTAGCCGAGGACCCGTGGTTCCGACAGCTGACAAGGTCGGTATTGTGTTATACCGTCTTTGTCACTTATCTTTTCAACCTCACTTAGAGGGGCTGCTCTTGCCCGCAAAAAATAAAAAAAATCGGAAAATTCGGCCTTTTGCGGCCAAATTTTCCGATTCGCAAGTTTGCAAGCAATCGCGAGATTAGATAGTTTTAACCCTAACGCTCGATATCTATCTCGCGCCGGTGAGCCTTCAACTGCAGTTTCTGCTTCCTCTGTTCTACCTGCCAGTCAAGCATATCGCCGGACCATTTGTGCTGATACTCTTCAAAAGTCTTAGTCCCGTTTCGGTCCATGTCATCTGCCATTTTACGGAAGTCTTCGGAAGTCTTTCCCTGAAGGAAGTTCTTGAACCCGCGGACTGCATCCTGAACTTTAGTCAGAATCTTCTGGCAGCGCTCTGTAAAATTAGTGACCGCATAATCAATCTTATCACGCCATGAACCGTTAGGTTCCATAAGTTCAGTTTTAAGCTGACGGCCTATGTCTTCAACATTAACTTTAATCTGCTCATTTGAGTTTACTGTTGAAAGATACTTTTTGTATTTTTCTTCCAGAGGACCAAAGCTTTCTAACTTATCATAAATCTCTTTTGCATTTTTATCGTTTGTTTCCTTGTCTTCCAGGTTTTGTTTTTTATCAGCTTCAACTGCGGCCTTCTCATCATCAAGGGCCTTTGAACGTTCATTTAATTCTTCTTCCCTTGTATCAAGGGCAGTCTCTTTTGCTTCCAGGCTTTCCTCATAATCGTGCAGATTTTTCATTGAAGTGTCGATCTCAGCCTTCGTTTCTTCCAGTGCCTTCTTATCGGATTCAATTTTTGACTCCTTTTCTATCAGCGACTTTTCTTTTTGATTCTGCGTCTCCCGCTCTTCATTAAGATCTTCCTTCTCTTCCTGAAGCTTTTTCTCATCTTCAATCAACGTATCAATCCGCTCAACATAAGGAGCAATCTTTTCTTCACGTTTTTTTACTTCTTTTTCTCTTTTATCAACATCTTTCTTTTCTTCTTCAAGGCCTTTAACAGCTGTCTCGCGTTTTTCAATTTCAGCCTCTTTTTTCTTGAGTTCCTTAAGGGCAGATTTTACTTCTTTTTCTGTTTCCTTAATCTGTTCCAAAATCTTTTTATTATCCTCCCGTGCCTTATAAACTTCGATTCTGACTTTTGCTTCTGCATTTTTATTAACTGTACGGTCAACAGTGATACCGTAACTTTCTACAAGATCAAGAAAATCATTCCGGATATCTTTCTGAACCTGCATTTGAGCAGTGTTAATCCCCTGAGTCCTGTATCCCATTTCTGCGCAGGCTCCGCTGAATGAAGACTGAAGAGCAAGGCTGTTTATTTCCGCCTTGCCGTATTTCTTGGCTCTTTCAAAAGCCCAGTCCCGGTTTTCAAATTCTTCTGAACTGAATTTTTTCCCCTGAGCCTTACATTCAGCCTTTTCTTTTTCCTTTAGTTCTTTCTTCCATTCTTCAAAATCCTCTTTTTCTTCCGGAGTAAGTCGGTGGGCAATCGGAATAAAGTCAAAGTGGATGTGAGGCGCACTGTCGATTCTTTTGTTTGTTACCGGATTGATCGTAAACTCATCTGCATGAAGATAAACACCAACGGTCTTAAAATTCGGATAATGAAGGGGCATCCATTCATTACAGAACTTTTCCAGAATCTCTATTGAAAGATTTCTGTCTATCTGATGGTCGCGGTTACCGATTTCAAAGATGATTTCATAGCAGGGCTTTCTGGAATTATCTACCTTACTGTTCTTCTTCATAGTCCCGCGTCTCTGGTCCTGAAGTACATGAGTCAGATAGTTTTCGATTCGTCTGCTTTTGCGAGTCTGTCTGCTATTGTATTCTTCAAGTGCTTCTGCAAAGATTTCTTTATAGCATGTTTCAATCGGTCCCATATCTGTATAAATCTTATAAAGTCCTTCTGGATCAATGTGTTTTTTATCCTCTACAAATTTCGGGTCACGGATATTGTGCCCGCGCGGTTTGCAGGATTCACAGTTAGAAGAAACTTTATATCCCTCTGGACTGCTTTTTCTAGGCTTTCCTGTTATGCGGTTGATGCCCCAGTCTTTGTTATGTTCAGAAAGTGCATCATTGATTTCTTTTGCATCATCCTTTGTGTGAACGACTTTCTCTGTATCATAAAGGCGGGTAGCCTTTACTTTCTTTGTTCCAGTAATCGGGTCTGGGATTTTAGTCATTGTCTTAATCGCCATAGTGTCCATCCTTATGCTGCATCCTTGAATTTTGTAAGAGCACATACATAATCCATCTTGAAGCGGCCTGTGATTCCGTTACGCTGTTTTGAAATTATGATTGTTCGTTCTGCGATAGGATTGGTAGGATCAAATTCACGCTTTCCGTGAAGAAGGATTACTTCATCCGCGTGCTGTTCAATTTCACCGGAACCTTTTATGTTTGCAAGACTTGGTTCTTCATCTTCTGCGCCACGGTTAAGCTGACACAAAAGTACAACAGGAATGTTCAATGCAATTGCTGTATCGCGAAGAGCTTCTGTGAAAAGTCCAAACTCCTGCCACTGCGGCATATTAGTCCTGCCGGACCGGATAAGTCCGAGATAATCGATATAGACGATTTCAATTCCGAGTTTAAAAACCATGCTTCGTATAATTCCGCAAACTTCACTTATTCCGATTCCATGTTTTTCCGCAATAAATAAAGGAAGTTTTGCTAAATAGTCCGATGCTTTAACCCATCGTTCTATCTGAGAATCACTCATGAATCCTGAAATGAGTTTATCTGCAGGAACTCCTGAACTCTGACTGATAAGGCGGTTTGAAAGTTCTTCAGTTGTCATTTCAAGACTGACGAATCCTGACTTGTAGCCTTTTGCCGCTGAGTTTTCCAGGAGATTCAAAGCCATGGCGGTCTTACCGATGGAAGGACGGGCTCCGATAATAATCAGATGCTTTCGTCTAAATCCTCCACCCAGCATTCCGTCAAAACAGTCAAATCCTGTTGAAATTCCTCTTGGTTCTCCCTGAGTTTCGATGTTGTATTTGATTCTTTCGTTTGCCTCACAAAGAAGCTCTGATGAAGAAATAATCTGGACCTCAGAAGAGTTTGCTTCAATATCATTAAGGCGTTTCTTTGCCTGTTCGATTATGTCTTTCGTTGGAATCTTTGATGCAAGTCCTTCTGAAATTTCTCCAGAGATATCCTTTACATCACGGTTTGCTTTGCATTCCTTAATGTTCTTGATGTAGTGATTTATATTCTTGCTGGATGGAACCTGGTCGGTAAGGCATGCAACATAAGCTGCGCCTCCTGCCTGTTCAAGAAGATTCTGTTTTCTAAGTTCATCTACAAGGATAACAAGATCCAACTGTGGAACTTTCCCGTAAAGTGACTGCATTGTGGCATAAATAAGTTTGTTGCAGCCGTAGAAAAAATCTTCCGGATGGATTTTAGATGAGGCTTCGCCCATTGCATTCCAGTCCAGTAATAATGCTCCTAAAAATGCTTTTTCGGCATCACGGTCAATAAAATCGCCGTTTGTTTGAATTGTTTTTGCTTCCATATGTGTACTCCTCTTGTTGTGTTATTGTTAGATAGCATTGATATTTGCGAACTGTGAAAAATCAAAATAGTCTTTTCCACAACCATGACAGCAGGCTTCCCTTTGCTCCTGGAAAGTCTGTTCTTTACCGCAGTGTTTGCAGTAAACCTTATTTTCTGCATTCAACTTGCTCTGGACTGAACAAAGATATTCATCCAGAAGGTTATCCTTGCAGGCTGTTGAATAAATGAATGAATTGATGTTATGTGCAGATTTCTTTTTGGTTTCATAAATCCATCTGATGTAATCTTCTGCCTGGTCATCAGTAAGATCGTTTGATTCTGCAAAGGATTTGAAATTCACATAAAAGTCATCACTCAAGCTGAGATTTAATTCCTTCATTACTCTTCTTAAATTATTAAAATCACTACTACTGGCTGACTCACTGTAGTTAGTAGAAGTATTTAAAAGAGTATTTAGTACCGGCGGGTTTTCCGCACATAAACGTGGATTTGAAACGGAAATTCCGCTCATATCATTTTGAAAATCCGCCCATTCGTTTTCGTTGTGAGGATTTTCTGTGCGGAAATTCAGCTCATACAATTCCTTTGGAACCTCATAAACCGAAAAGAAAAGAAGAGTTTTGCGGCCTTTCTTTTCTCTCCTGGTTATCAGATATCCATTATCTTCAAGATTCTTGAAGGCTGAATTGATGGAATCTTTTCCGTCGGAAAAATGCTTGATGAGTTCCTGCTTATAGAGAATCCAGTCATTTTTCTTTCTGTCACAACTGAGGATATAAGCAAGCACTCCTTTTGCTGTTCCAGAGAGATTAGGATCTTCAAGAAAGTAATTTGAAATGACTGTATATTTCTCTGTTTTTGGAACTCTGAAATATGTCAGGTTTGTTTTTGGCATTAATATTAATTAGCGCCGTTAAAAACAAAAAGCCCGGCGCTTTCCCAAAAAACAATCCGCCGGAATACGCATATGCGTATCCGGTAAAGATTGTGATTTAGTTCCACGCCAGGCCATTCAGTGATGTACTGGAAGTGACTTCTGAAACTTAAAACTTAGGCCGCAGAAGAATAAAAAAGGGAAGGTTCGGTTCAACGAACTGAACCTTCTCCGGTGGTTAAGGCCCGCGGTTTTCGGACCTTATTTCATGTTTAAGCGATTGCTGCTGCAGGAACTGCTTGAACTGATTCCATCAGGATGTTCATGGCATATTCGGTAACAGAAACGTTTGCAGCATCAGCTGCGTTTTGAATTAAGGCAAAGTCCTCTGGTTTGAATTTCAAATTGAGTTTTTCAACCATTGGCTTTTCTGCAGAAGGTTTCTTAGGCTTTGAAAGAGATTCTGCTACAGCTGCTGTATTCTCAGCTGCTTTCATAGCCTCATCAGCAGGAACTACATCCGCAATTTCAACGGATTTTGTTTCACTTGTTTCTTTTACAACTTCAGAAACTATTTGAACTTCTTCAGCTTTCTGAACTTGTATTTCTTCTGCCTTCTTTTCTTCCTTCATTGTAGTGTAAGCTTTATGAAGACTGATTTCGCCAGCACGAAGAGCCGCTTTAATTTCATCAGTTGCCTTGAGGTCTACTTCCTTTGCCTTTGAAATCTGACGAGGTGAGACTCTAAGCTTTTCCGCAATTTCAACATCTGTGAAAAGCTTATTGCCTTCTTCATCTGTCATAGCTGCAAGCCTGTTGTAAGTATCAATCAAAATAGATTCATCTGCTATGTTACGGCGGTTCATCTGTAAATTAAGTGCATATAACAAAGCTTCTTTTTTTGATGCAAACTTCTTGATAATAACTGGAACCTTTTTAATTCCTGCAATCTGACATGCCATAAAGCGGCTGTTTCCATCCAGAATTGCATAGTTCTCATCAAGAATGATTGGCTGGGATTTATCAAACCCGTTAGCCTTCATATCTTCAGCAATACGCTGAACCTTGTCATCTTCCTGTTTGAAAACTGCTTTATAGTCTTCATCAAAGTGAAGTTTTTCAATTGATACTGTGAAGATTTTGTCTTCTGTGTTTACTGCATTTGCAGCCTTATTCAAAATGTTATTAATAAAGTTCATATAATCTCCTATTTTCAGGCTATGCGACCTGATGCTGTTTTGCCAGCTGTTTATTTGTCTGGCTTTTAATCTGGGCTTTCAAAAGGTTTGCATTCAAGGTAGTGCATGGAGTCAAAGAATATGATTTCAATGCTCCGTGTGCTACATCGACTGAAACGATAATCGTTCCAAACTGCATTCTGATATTTTCCAGGTCCGAAAGGATTCGTTTTCCTACTTCGTCTGTGAAAACTTCTTCTGAAAATTCTTCTTCGATAAAAAGTTCTTCCGTTTTTGAAAGATTTACCGAATTAATACTTCCATTGTGAATCACAAAGGAAGCGCTCACATTTCCATTTACAGGGCAATTCTTTTTCATTGCCAGGATGCCATCAAGAAAACTGTACGTACGGATCATGCAGCACCTCCGGCTTTAGAAGCCTTGAACAGTCGGCCGTCACTTCTGTGGGCCTGAATGTACGCTGCAAGATCATCACGATACACGAAGGTATGACCATTCATGCGTGTTCTTGGTAA
>Ga0310695_10009972_pt1 | contig 14069 bp, 9 predicted proteins | sample RumenRJG_04DNA_FD_203882 | JGI IMG/M metagenome (GOLD analysis project Ga0310695, IMG submission 203882) | Bovine rumen microbial communities from Lethbridge, Alberta, Canada - RJG_04 (v2) (version 2) | ecosystem: Host-associated > Mammals > Digestive system > Stomach > Rumen | place: Canada... | reverse complement strand
CATCAATATTTATTTTTATATTACAAAAAAATATCTTCAATTTAACATTTAAAAATTTTAAAAATAAAAATTTGAAAAAACTAAATCTTAAACAAACTAATTAATAGTTAAAAAAGAATAAATATAAAATATATATTAAAAAAAACTATAAATTAAAATATTCTTGTAAATAGAATTAATTATAAAAAGTGAATTAATAGAAATTTAATAAAAAAAATATGGTATCATGTTTCTTAAAAACAAATGAAGAATTTCCTTTAAATTGTAAATATAAACTATACAAAAACAAACAAATAGGTAAAGGAGCATTTGGAGAAGTATATTTATGTGAAGAAATAGGTAAAAAAAATTATTATGCTGTAAAATTAGAAAAAATAAAAAATAACTCTTTAAATAATTCTCAATTAAAAAATGAATATAATATATTAAAATATTTACAAGGATGTATTGGAATACCTCAAATTTACTTATATAAAAATATAAAAAATATAAATTTTTTAATTCTTGATTTATTAGGATTAAATTTAGAATCTTTATTAATAAAATGTAATAAACATTTTTCAATAAATACAATATTAAATTTAAGTATTCAAATGATAGAAATAATAGAACAAATTCATATAAGACATATAATTCATAGAGATATTAAACCAGAAAATTTTGTAATGGGATTAAATAATAATAATAAAAAATTATATTTAATTGATTTTGGTTTAAGTAAAAGATTTCGTAATCCAAAAACAGGAGAACATATTAAATATAAAGATGGAAAAAATTTAATTGGAACTGCTAAATTTTCTTCTATTTATACTCATTTAGGAATTGAACAAAGTAGAAGAGATGATTTAGAAGGAATTTTTTATACTTTAATTTATTTATTTAAAGGAAATTTGCCTTGGGAAAATTTAAAAGCAAAAAATAAAGAAGAAAAATATCAAAAAATTTTATTTTTAAAAATGAATTATAAAATTGAAAAATTATGTCAAGATTTACCAAATTGTTTTTCTGTTTTATTAAGTTATGTTAGAAGTTTACAATTTGAAGAAAAACCTAATTATGATTTTATTAAAAGAAATTTAAATCAAGAATTTAATTTTTTTATTTTAAAAAATAAATTTGATTGGATTGTTGATGATAATTTATCTATTTCTAATAATGATAATGAAAATTTAAGTACTGCTAGTAATAATAAAAAATCTGAAGATGAAAAAATTTCTAATTTGAAAAAAATTATGAATTAATATTTTTATTATTGATTAAAGATATTATTTTTTTTTGTTGGTTAAAAAATTATATTTAGGTTTTAAAATATATATGTTAATAAATAATGGAGATTTAATTTGCTATTCAGATTAATTTTAAGTTTATATAAATGTAAATAGACTTATTAATATGTTGTAATTATTGAAAAAATAATTATTATAAATATTAAATTTTAAAACTTTTATCTTTCTTATTTTTTATAATTGGGTAGAAATATTATAAATTATGTAACAATAAAATTATATATTCCGAAATAGAATAAAAAAATTTGAAAAATAATAAAAAAAAAAGAATTAAATTTAATTTTTATTTTTAAATATATAAAATTCATTATATAATAATTATTAATATATATAAATATTACATAATATACACAAAAAAAAATTTTTTTTAAAAAATTCAGTAAAATATTATTTTGATTTTTTTTCATTATTATTCATATCATCATTATCATCTTTTGCTCTAATAATAGTACCAATTTCAAGTATATAATCTTCATAAGAATCATCAAAACAATTATTTTCTCTATCATTATTATTTAATTTAACCGAATTACTCTCTTTTAAATTTTCAACATCAATATCTTTATCATTTACATTTTTATATTTACAACATTTAAAATTGAAAAAAAACATTTTTTCAAAAAAATTATAATTTTGTATTAAACCAATAGAAAAACAAAATCTTCCAGAAATTAAATTTTCAAAATTATCATTTATTTGATTTAAATATAAATTAATAGGACAATTCATATAAATTAAAGTACCAAATTTACTTCCTTTATCACAAATGAATAAACTATTATTTTTTTTAATAATAGAACAATGAGTTCTAGAAACAGAAATATCTTTTAATTTAATTTTATTACTTTGTGTTCTTCCAACTGTAATTTCATCATTTTCTTCATTTATTTTAAAAATAATTAAACCTTTTCTAAAAGTTCTTTTTTTATTATCATCAAATAAAGTATAATCACAAATTGCATAAGAGTCATAATCATTTTCTATATCAACCATAGGATAAATTGTATTTTTATATTTTAAATATTTTGGATATTCATATTTACAAATTTCACATTCAAAATTTTTCCAAGTATAAAATTTAAAATTTTCATCTATTTTTTTTTGCATTTTTATATCAATAAAATGTTTTAAACATTTATAATGTATATATTGCATTGAACCAGAACATTTACAAGGAGAAATTAAAGGATTTTCTATATCACTATCACTTTTATAACATATTCTACAATAATATTTTTGATTTGAACTTGAGTCTTCATTTATAATATCATTTTCATTTTTTTCATTACTTATTTTTGAATCATTTAATGATTGATTTACATTTGTTATATTATTATTTGATAAATTTAAATTATAAAATAAATTATTATGAAAAATATGTGAACTTTGAGGAAAAAAATTTATTTTACTTTGTTCATTTGAGTTATTATTATTTTTAATACAAATTTTATCAAATTTTAATCTTACTCTTCCTAATTTTATTATATCACCTTCTTTAATTTCTGTTTCTTTATTTCTTTGAGAAATTTTCCAAGTTCTTGTTATTTGAGTTTTATTTTTTATTATTTCTTTTAATGAAAATGAATGAATTGGATTATTTATTATAAATGAATTATTGATATAATTTATTTCACTTAATATTAAAAAATTAGAATCATAATTTTCATTTGATTTTATTTGAATATCTTTTATTGAATTTAATATTGATATTTCTTCATTATTACTTATTAAAAATATTTCTGGGGAAAAAGAATTTATATTAATTTCTTTTTTTTTTATTTCTTCTGCCTCAAAATCAAAAAGATCATCAGTATCTTTTTTCCAAATTTTTGTTTTAATGATTAATGAACTAAAATAAATTTAAATATTTTTTTTTACATGTTTTCATATTGATTTGACATTAATTATTTATTATTAAATTATTATAATAAAAATGTCATCACTTATTAAAAAAAATAATAACCAATTTTTACTTTTAAAAAATTCCTTTGATGAATTTATAAAAAAAGCTTTGATTAATATTTTAGAAGTTAGAGATAATAATTTTAATTCAAGTACTTTTAATATTAGTTCAAATAGTGATAATAATAATAAAAATTCTTTTTCTTTGTCTTTTGATGATTCATTTAATTCTAATTTTAGTAATAACTCATCATTAGTTTTATATATAATTGAAATTTATTTAATTTCAAATAATGAAAAAATTTTATGTGAAAAATGGACTTTTCAATTTGATAAAATTGACTTTTCTGATAATAAAAATTATCCTTTGAAATTAAATATTTTATTAAGAAGTGTATATTGTATTTCTAGAATAATTCCTTGTTATAATATTTTTATAAATGAAAAAATTAATTTTGAATATAAATTAGTTAGTAATAGAAAACAGAAATTTTTTAATGATACAAAGACAAAAATTCATTATATTAATTTACAGAATTTATCAGTTGAATTTATTAGTAATAATGATATTAAAAAATTAGAAGAAGAATCTTTTCAAAAGAAACATAATGGATTTATATTATTAAAATTACCAAATAATAATAATAATAAAAATAGACTTTCATTAAATCCAAATATAATATTTCAAAAAAGAAAAAAAAGATTATTAAGTTTCGAAATTAAAGATAATGAAAATATATCTGATATTGTAAATAATAATACTAATAATAATGTATCTTTTCAAAGTGATTTGAATGAAATTAAACATTTATTTTATAAAAATAAAAGTAATGGAAGCTCAATGAAAAAATTAAGTACAATGGATTCATCTAATAATTTTGATGATTCTTATAAATTAGAATTTGAGATATTAGAAAATGAAAATGACTTTTAATAATTTTTTTTAGGAATTTTATAAATATTTTATATAGTTTTATTTGGGTATATAAAAGAATATCAATATCCGCGTAAGTTTTTTTTTAGTTAAAAAAACTTTTTAATATATATCATTTGGAATAATTTATTTTGTAAATAAATAAAAATTATAAAAAAATTGTTATTATTATTTATTATTAATGTAATATACATTATTTTCATTATAAATAAACATTTTTCAAAATCAAAAAAAAAATTATTTTTTTTATCTAATTATTCTCATAAGATAATAATAATAAAATATTTATTTATCCTAAATTCCATTTAAAAAGAAAATAAAAACATAAAAAAAAAAAATCATTTTTAAAAAATTTTTAAATTTGAAAATCTTTTTCTTTATTTTCATCATCAATCTTTTTAGAATTTAACTCATTAATAGTCTTATCTTTATCCCAATTATTATTTTTAAGTAAATGAACAATAACATAAGGATGTTCTTTAGTAATATGTTTTTCCATAATAAATTTCATATCTTCCTTATTTTTCTTATTTAAAATCATAATATCAGGATATTCTTCAAAAAAAGCATTTAATTCTTCTTCTTCTTCATCTTCATTTACTTCAATAGAAAAATCAATAGTATTACATTCTAATTTAATATCAGAACCACAATACATTTCTAATTGAAAATTATATAATTTACAAACATCATTTGTTTCTACTAAAATTGAAGTTTGAATTTGTTCTTTTTTATTTATTATTTGATTAATTTCTTTATTATTTACAAATAAATCTCTTGAATTTCTACTTATTAATAAAAATTTATTTTTTCCTGCTTCGATAATTTCATTTGTTAAATTTTCAATATAAATTGGAATTTCCATTTTTTTATTTTTTCTCATTGTAAATTTAGTATTAATAGTACTAATTTTAATTTTAATATTATCATTAAAAAAATCAAAAAAACTTTTTTTTTTTTTTCTATTTAACATTTCAGAAACAATTTTATTATGTTTATATAAATAAACATAAATATCATATAAACTTGAAATTTTATTTATTTTACATTTCATTACTGGATGAGGATGTTCTTCTTCACAATTTTCACATAAAATACAATTTTTACAAACAATACAAACAAATTTATTATAATATATTTTTCTACTACAAATTGAACAAAAATCATCAAAAATTGCATCTTTTGGTTTTTTTACATGATCAATTTCAATATCAACAAAATCTAAATTTGATTCATCTATTTTTATTATATTTTGTTTATTTTCTAAATGAGATAAACGAGGATTTACTATTGTTGTTTTATTTAAAGGAATTTCACTTTTTTTTATTGCTTCACATATTTTAAATTGTTGTTCTATTTCTTTTAAAAGTTCATCATTTGATTTATATTCATTTATGTTTAAGGATTCTGATATTTCATTTTTTAAAAGTTCTGTTTTTTCTTCTGGATTTTTTTCCATTTTTTTTAAGTTTAAAATATTGTTTTTTTTAAAAAAATAATTATATTTGTTTTTTAATAATTATATTTTAATAATATAAAATTAAATTTTTTTTTTTTGAATTATAATATTTTTAATATTTAGAATTTTCATTTTTTGGTCTAAATGTAAAATCATAATTATATTGTTCTAAAATATTATTTTTAAAAACTCTATCTTTTTTCATTTTTAAATTATTTTCAAACATTTTTAAAGTAATTTTAGTTATAGGAGCAACAGTAATATTTTTAATATTATTTTTCAAAACTTTAACTCCATTTTTTTCATTATTTTTAATATGTATTTTTTTTAATTTCATATAATTATTTTCTTTATGAATAGTTAAATAATCATGATATAATTTATAATTTTTAATTCTTAATTCATTTTTAATTTCTTCTTCAGTTAAAAATTTATTTGATTTTCTTTTTGAATTTGTTCTTGTTCTTGAAGATAAATCTCTAAAACTATTTTTACTTGAATTTGTTAAATTTAAAGTTTTATTTTTTTCTGAAGAAAATCTTATTTTAAAATTAATATTACTTTTATTTTTTTTTAATTTATTAGAATCATTTTTATGTCTTTCATAAAAATCATTATTTTTATAATGTGTTATTGTATTTTTATTTTTTTTTGTTGATTTTGGAATTGTATTTTTTTTTAAATTTTTTGATTTATTTGATACTGTTTTTATATTAAATTCTGTTTTTACATTTACATTTGAATTATTTGTATTATTTGTTATTTCTAAAGTTGAAGTTGAATATTTTAATTTTTCTAAATTTTGTTTAATTGATAATTTTGATTTTGTTGATAAAGTTTTTTTTAATGATTTATTTTTAATAAATTTTGGTATTTTATTTAATGAATTTTTATCTGTATTTAATCTTCTTTCTGAATATATTTCTTTATATTTTTTTTTCGAATTCATTGAATTAAAAATTGAAGAGTATTTTTTTTTAGGATTTTTTTTACTTGAAATTGATAATTTTTTCCTTTTTGAATAAGATAATTCTTTATATCCTATTATATCTGGTTTAAATATATTTTTATTACTTTTATTTTTATATTTTTTCTGACTATTTGATTTAGATTTATTATTTTGTTGTGAGAAACTTTTTTTATTTTTTTGAATAGTTTTTTCAGATAAAATTTTCTTTTGAAAATAATTATTTAAATTTTTTTCTATTTCTTTTTTTAAATCAATTTCTTTTGGTTTTTCATTAATAACTTTATTTAAACTATTTAATAAATTTTGTTGTATATTTCCAATAGAAATTTTAATATTTAAATTACTAATATTAATATTTTTACTATTATTAGAAGATAAATTAAACACATCTGGAATATATTGTATTTTTTCTTTATTTTTTTTTGGAGTTACGAAATCTTCATTTGTAAATTTTTTATTAGTACTTTTAATATCATTTATTTTTTTAAATAAAATTTCAGAATCACTTAAATTTATTTTTGAATTACTTATTCTTTCTGAATATAAATTTTCTTCATTTGTATAATTTTGTTTATTTATATTTTCATTATTTAAATTTGAATTATTTATACTTAAAAATGAATTACAATTTTGTTCTTGTTCTGTATTTTTTAAACTTGAAGAATAGTTTAAATTATTTGAAATAGAACTTTTATTAAACTCAGTTAAAAGTGGTGTGTAACTACATTTTAATTTATCATCTTGGAAATTTAACATTTATTTTTAAATTTAATTTTAATTTTATTCATCTTTGAATAATTAATAATTAAATTATATTTTATCATAAAAAAATATTATTTTTTAATTCAAATAATACATATTATATAAATTTTCATTTTTATCTTAAAATGATTATTCCATTAAAATATCAAAAAACAACAGAAATAAATAATGAAACAATTACAAAATACAAAACAATAATAAAACATTATATAACAAGTAAAAAAAAATGTTCTCCAAATAATTTTAATATTGAAAAAATAACAAAATGGTTATTTTCATTATCTTTAGAAAAAAGAAAAAATATATGTTGTATAGAAAATAAATGGGCAATTATAATGTTACATCAATTATTTTATCATCAATTATCAAAAAAAGATTTACGTTTTATAATAAAAATAAATGAACAAAAAATTCCTTTTATTTCTCATTTAGAAAAAAAACAAAATCCCTTTACAAGTTTATTCGAAAAAGATATTAATCATTTTATAAATTATTTTGCTTTAGCAAGTGAAAATTATGAAGTATTATCAAATTATGATGAAAATGAAGAATTTCATTTTTTAAGAACAATTATATTTTATTATCCAAATAATATAAAAATTAAAGATTTAAATAAAGATAATATTTATAAAGATTATTATCCTTTTTTTACTTTAAGTGATGAAATATTAAATGATGAAAATATGTTTAAAAAATATTTTACTAATATTTCTGATGATAAATGTTTTAATTGTATTTTAGATGTTAAAAGTTATAAAATTAATAAAAATTCAAATAAAGAAGAATTTGTTATTGATATTCCAAATTGGATAAAACAACCTGATGATTTAAATATTTGTTTTACTGTTGCTGAAATTTTTTTAAGTTTTTTTGAACAAGTTATTTCTGTTAAATATATTATATATAATTATGATAATGATATTATTAATTCTAATATTGATTCTTTAGAAATTGAAAATTTAATTAAATTAAAAGATGATTTAGTTAATTATTTAAATAAAAAAAATAATATTGATTTATTTCAATTTTTAGATGTTGAAAATATTATTGCTCAAATTTTTTATACTCCTATTTTTGAACAATTTACAAAAAATAAAACATATAAATTAGATAATACTTTTTATATTGAAACTGCTTTTTGGAATAATAGTTTAAATTATGATAGTTTAGTTGATAATATAAAAAAAAAATTTTCTAATATTATTAATATTGAAAGATTTGTTGAACATATTATGTTTTTAAAATTAAATCAAATTTTTACTCTTGAAGATTTTTTCCTTAGAAAAATATTAGATAATTTAAAATATAATTATGGAAAAGAAATTGCTGATGATTTATATGAAGAATTAATTAATGAATTTAATAATGAAAATAATGGAAAAAAGAAAAAGAAAAAAAAAAAGAAAAAAGAAGAAAATAAGGAAATTAATAATAATAATGATAATAAAGAAAAATATTCTTTTATTATAGAAAAAAAAAATGATATTAATAATATGAATAATATAAATAATAATAATGAAAAAATATTTATTAAAGATTCAAAAAGTCAATTTATGGGACAAGAAATGTATATTCATTTAAATTCAGAAAATAATATTATAATAAATCATACTGAATCAAAAAATATAATATCTGAAATATTAAATTCTATTATTAGTAATTCAATTTTCATTTCAGAAGATAAAAATAAAAAAAATGCAAAAATAGCAAAAAAAAAAAAGAATAATTTCTTTTTATTTTCAACAACAAATAACCAAAAACAAAATAATCAAAATAAAATACCATTTATTCAAAAATTAGATATTGATATAATGTCAAATATAAATAAAACTCAAAATATTTTATTAACATATCAACCATTAAAAGAATATATAATTACAAAAATAAAAAATCAAATAAATGAAGTATTAAAAAATGAAAATTTTAAATATACTTTAGATTTATATGGTTCATTTAAATCAAGTTTAAATATTGAAAGTAGTGATATTGATTTATATTTTTTAACATCATATCAATCAATTTCACCAACTGAAATAATAAATAAATTATTTCAATATTTTTCAAATTTAAATATATATGAAAAAGTTAATCCAATACCAACTGCGAATATTCCTATATTAAAATTAAGTGTTAATTATGAAAATTTTATAAAAGAAAAAGAAGATTTAAAAAAAATAATAGATAATTTTAAAAAAAGTAATGAATATCTTACATATCAATATAATATTTCAGAATTAAATATTTTAAATATTGATATATCATTTCAAATAATAACAAAAAAACAAAATAAAAAACAAATTCCAAATAAACAAAATGAATTTATAAAATATTATTTAAATGAATATTCAGAAATAAAAAGTATAATTAAAATAATAAAAAGAATATTAACTCAATTAAAAATGAATAATCCTTATAAAGGAGGATTATCATCTTATCCTTTATTTTTATTATGTATTGCATATATGAAAAATTTTAATTCTAATATTGAAAAATATAAATCAAATAGATTTGGTCATATTTTTCATGATTTAATTAAATTTTATTCTAATTTTAATTTTTTAAATTCAATTATTGATTTAGATAATAATAAAATTTTTTTAAATAGAGATAAGAGAAATATAAATGAGACAACTCCTATTATTTATGATCCAATTACAAAATTAAATTCTGGTAAAAGTTGTTTTAGAATAATTGAAATTAAAAATATTTTTGAAGTTATTTATTCTGTTATGGAAAATATTAGAAATGAATATGAGAAACATAATAATAAAAATGACAATAAAGAAGAAGATTTAATGAGAAAAATTATTAGTAATGTTTTAAAACAATATTCATAAAAAATAAAAAAAAAAAAAGTATAATTGTAATTAAATGTATGATAATATTACTTATTAAAAAATATGTTTTTTAAATTATAAATTTTATAATATTATGAATTAAATGAAATTTATATTTTTTAAAAATTTAAAATTAATTTTAAAAAAAATGAATGAATCAGGAAGTTTCAATATAGAAAATGATTCTCCTTTGAATAATAATTCAATAAAATCAAATAATCAAAATTCCAATGAAAATAATGAAGAAAATTTACTATCAAATAATGATAATTATGTAGAATTTAATCTAAAAAATACAAATGAAAGAATATCATTAAATACTTTAAGTGATGATATAATTAATAGTAATAATTATGAAAAATCAAATAATGAAAATAAATATGAAAAAAATAAGGATTTTCCAACTCCAAAAGGTTTTAATAAAGAAATGAATTTATATAATATTAATAATACTGATGAAAATAATATTATTGATACTAAGCAAAATGAATATGATGAAAATGATAAAGAATTAAATATTGATGATTTAAAACCAAAAGAAAAAGATTTAAATGAAAAAATAAAAGAACCTTTTGATACTTTTTTAAATGAGAGAAATACATATAAGAAAAGAAATAAAAGTAATAATAAAAATAATACAAATAAAAAAGTAAATATTAATAATGAAATGAATGAAAAACAAAATCAAAATAATATAAATCAAGAGAAAAATAATATAATAAATGAAAATAATAATAAAAAAGATAATCAATATCAAATTCGTTTAGATGTTTCAAATAAAAGAAAAAATGATTTTACATTAGGAAAAATGAATGATGAATTTTTATTTGAAAAGAATAAAAAAAAATTTTTAGAAGAAGAAAATGAAAATAAATCAAATAATATAATTAAAAATAATTTCTTAATTGTACAACCTAAAAATAGTCCAATAATAACAGAATTAGATTTTACTAGAAATAATCTTAAAAATACAAAATTAAAAAAAATTAAAAAAAATAAAATTAAAGAAATTCCTTTATTAATAAAACAAAATACAAATAAAACTAAATCAAAATTAAATAAATATTCTATTGAAAATTTCTTTGAAAATAATATTAATAATAAAGAAAATAAATGGAAAAATAGTTTTGAAAATATTTTAATTAATAAAAATAATCAAATTAATAATACTAGAATAAGTCATAGTATGAAAATGAGAAATATAAATTTTTCTTCAATTCAAAATTTATCAAGAAGGAATTTTATAAATTATGAACCATTAAAAAAAGAAAGTAATTATATTCTTACAAAAAGAAAATATTATCCAAATAATTTTGATTTTGAACAATATCAAAAAACTCATTCTTTAAATTCAATTCAGCCTTCAAATACTTTTCAAAATGTTTTAACTTTTAGAAATAATCATAGTTTTAATTCAAATTATTTTAATTAAATTCTTTTTTAATATAATAATATAATATTAATATAAAAAACAAAAACAAATAATAAAAAACTAAGATAAAAAAAAATTAAATTCATTTATAAAACTAAAAAAAATAAAAATAAAAAAAATATATAAAAAAAAAACTATCCAGAAATAAATTAAAACAATATAAAAAAATCTTTATTTTTTAGTATCAACAGTATTTAAAATACTTAATTTAGCTTGAATAGAATCAATAAGTAAACTAGAAATTTTTTCACCTAATTCAGGATTTTTTTCAATTCCTCCTTTAATTTTTAATAATTTTTCATTTTCTTCTGCTTCTTTTTCTAAAAATTCAGCTTCTCTTTTAACAATATTAACATTATCAATTAAATTACCTTTATTATTTTTAATAATTTTATTCCATTTTTTATTATTTCTATTAAAACTAGGAGAAGCACTTTTATTTCTTTCTTTTTCTTCTTTTTCAAGTCTTTCTTTTTTTAAATCTTTTAAATAATCAATTTTTTTATCTGGAATAATAATTTTTTTTCTATTTGAAGATGACGATAATGCAATTCTTTTTGGTTTTTTATTTAAAGCTTTTTTAATATTTGCACTTTTATTTAAAGGATCATATTCATCTATTTCATCTAATTTTAATTCCCATTTATATTTACTTGGTTTTGTTGGGTCTCTTTTTTTTAATAAAATTCGATTTTTTTTATTTGTTTTTAAAGTTTTTTTTTCTACTTTTTTTTCAGTTAATTTTATTATTTTTTCTTCTCTTTCTTTTTTTAATTTTTCATTTATTGTATATTTTTTATCATTTATAATATGTTGAGAAAAATCTTTTTTTGCTTTATTAAAAATTTCAATTTTATTTTTTTTTACTTCATTTTCTTCTTGGATTTTTTTTATATCATTTTCTGCTAATTCTCTAAAATGAGAAATATATTTTGGTAAAATTTCTTTTCTTTCTTTCCATTCTTCTTTTAATTGTTCTTTTTTTAATAATTGTTCTTTTTCATTTTTTAATTTATTTTCTTTAAAATTTTCTTGAAATTCATTTATTTCTTCAAAAGCAATTGGTTTCATTATTGCTTTTCTTTCATTTGTTTTTTTTCTTATAAAATCTTCTTCTTGTTGTTTATATTTTTCTTGTTTTTGAAAAAATAAATAATTTTTTTCTGGAGTTTGTAATTTTTCTTTTATATAATCTTCGACTTTTAATCCTTTTAATTTTTCTTCTTTTCTTTTTTCTATTTTTAATCTTGTTTCTTTATCTCTTTCTTTTAATTTTTTTAAATATTCTTCACTTTGTTTTTTTTCTTCTTCTTCTTTTTGATCAATTTCATTTTTTCTTTTTTCAATTAAAACACTTAAATCATTTTTCATTTTTTCTTTTCTTTTTTTTGATTCTTCTTGATATTTTTTTGCTCTTTGTTCTGCAATTTCTTTATCTTTTTCAAAATTTTCTAAAAAATTTTTTATTCTTTCATTTTTTGGTGATAAAATATTTTGAGATATTATATTATTTATTTGATAATTTATTTGTTCTATTCTTTCATTTGCTTCTGATTTTTTTTCTTTTATTTCTTTTAATTTATCTCTTTTTAAATTTTCATCAACTACACTTAAATTTAAAAAACCTTCTTTTTCAATTAAACTTTCATTTTCTTCTAATTTTTTAATATTACTTTTTAATTTATTTTGTTCATTTTTTAATTCTTTTAAAGCTTTAATATTATTTTTACTAGGATTAATATTTTTTTTTAAATTATTTTCTTCATTTTCATTTTTAATTAATTTATTTAAATCTTTAGTAACTTCTGTTATAAGTAAATGATTATCTTCAATATCATCTTCAACATTTTTAATTTGTAAATTTAAACCTTTTGAAACTCCATTTATAATATTATTATCTAAATTCATTTCTTGCATTTTTTGTTTTAAATATTCTTCTCTTGGTTTTTTTTCTAATATTATTTTTTCTTTTTCATTTTGTTCTACTTCAATTAAATTTTTTTCATTTTCTAAATTTGATTCTATGTGATCTTGACCAGGATATTCTTTTTCAATTCCATCAAAATATTCTTCTGTTTGATTTGTTTGTTCATTAAATTTTGGAGGAAGTTTATTTTCTTTTTCAACTTTTTGAATTGTTGATGATTTTTTTGTACTCATTTTATAGTTTTTGAGAGGGGTTTTTTTTTAATTGGTTTTTTTTTTTAGGTTATTTATTTATTTTTTTTTTGTTTTTATTGTTTTTTTTTTATATTTTTTTTTTTAAATTAAATTATTAATTTTTTTTTTATTTTTATTGTATGTTGTAAATTTTCTTTTATTTTTAAATGTGATTAATACTATTATTATTGATTTATACTTTTTTATTTTTAATTGTTTTTTTTTTTATAAATTAAAAAAAATATGTTGTTTTTTAAATTTAAAATATTTACCTTTTATTCTTTTTTATATCTCAATTTAATTAATTTTTAAAAATATAATGAAAAA
>Ga0310695_10009971_pt1 | contig 14070 bp, 17 predicted proteins | sample RumenRJG_04DNA_FD_203882 | JGI IMG/M metagenome (GOLD analysis project Ga0310695, IMG submission 203882) | Bovine rumen microbial communities from Lethbridge, Alberta, Canada - RJG_04 (v2) (version 2) | ecosystem: Host-associated > Mammals > Digestive system > Stomach > Rumen | place: Canada... | reverse complement strand
ATAGACCCCTTCTTCGGGCTGGTTCCGAACCGGATCCGTGAGCCACCGGCACCACGCAAACACGGCGTTACGGTCGAAAGGAGCGTAGACGGCGCGTATGCCAGCTCGTCAAGCAGTAACAGGGCAATCTCTGTCATACCACGAGTGCTATCAATGGCTTCGTAGGTAAATCCATACAGTTCGCCGTCGCCATAGCGTATCGACATTTCAGAATAGTTGACACTTGGTTTCAGCCCGGCCTCTCTGAACCGGTTGATAATTTCCCTGAATATGTTGATTTTGAGTGCCTTGTACGTCTGTGCCATCACAAGAACGCGCTGACCTTGTGTAACTGCAAGGAACGCTTCGGCTGACATATAAATGGTCTTTCCGCACGAACGCGAACCCACAATTCCGGCAATCGTCTTGTCGGACTGATATGCGGCCATCTGGTGCTTCATCAGATTGAGAGTAAGATTGCCTTCGGCATCCCTCTCGATGACCTTGTGTTTCTTTTTGGTTCGCGTATCCATATCAGAACTTGGGCGGCCTCGTAAATACGTCAAGAACAATAGTCGCGATTGCGCATACGGCAACCACGGTAACAATTTTCCAGTTGATTATGTCGAGTTGTATCAGCATTGCCTAGATCGTTTTGAGGGTTATCTTTATCGTCTTGTTGGTGTCGTTGTCGGTCGCCTCGGCTTCGATTCGCTTGGATTCCTTGCTCCAGTGAGACTTGTCGCGGCGTTCAAGTACGTCAAGCAACGTCTTGGCTGACTTGAAGTTACGCTCCATCAATAGGCTCTTGGTCAGTTCAGCACGGACTAGCACGCTTGTGTCGTGGAACAATTCGTTCCACTTTTCCTCGTCACCCTCGAATGCATCAATAACGGTTCCTACAGGGCATTCACGCCGACAGATTCGATACCATTCCTCTGCAGTATCACAGGCTACAATGCCGAGAGAACACTTGCGCAGTCGCGCAACGTCTCTCTTGACTGTAGCTTTCGTATTGGGGTCGTGAACCGTCTTCACGTCTTCCCACAATTCCGGACCCTTCTGGAACAGCTTAGCGATGTAGTCAACAAGGGTCATATTTGCCTCCTATTTACTTCACGGCAGAACCCTCGCGCTTTTTATTCTTGATGAGACGGTCATAGGTCTTAGCGAATGAGTCGCGAAGCATCTTGTCATCGGTTGCGTCGACACGCTTCTTCAATCGCATAAGTGTCTGGAAATCATCTACATCGTTAAGCGAGGGTAGTTCCTCGAAGTATTCAAACATATTAATTGGTGCTTCGTGTTCGGTCCTGAGCAAGTCGGCTGCGGATTGACGGGCACGGCGTCTGCGCAGGAAGTCCTGGCGAAGATTTGAAAATTTCTGCGATGTCGATGCGGCGTAAATCATATCCTTGATTTCGTTCGCAGCAAGGCCGGCATCAGCACCGGACAGAGTCAGGTAATCGATCCAGTCGTTAAGATCCTTGGTAGTGAACACGTCTTCGTTAGGTGCATAACCGGCTTGACGCATTGCACGGTCGACATTAAGGTCTTCGTCGGTGATGTTATCGAGGAAGCGGCGCATCATTGACGGTTGCTTCAGCGGTGCGTTCTTGCGCATCTCGCGTTCTTCGATTCTGGCCATTTCGAGCAAATCGTCATCACCGAGCGACTTTCCGACCTGGCGGGCGGCTCTCGCTTTGGCAAGCATCTTCACCATCGGGCCCGGCAGAGTAGCTGCACCAGGCGGCAAGAAGTTGAGCACGTCAGTAACTTCTCCACCGTCGCCGTTCTCTGAGCGGTAAATCATATCAACCATCGGAACGAAGTCTCGTGCGAGCCCAAGAACACGTTCCGGGCCTGTTTCGGCTTCGTTATAGTTTCTGAGTAGACCTTCGTCCACGAAGTCGGCAACACCACCTGGCACGGTGGCCAGTCGGTCGTTAAGGGTTGGTGTCGGCTTACGGTAGTCGGCAGATACTCTGGTCTTGTCTTGTTTTGCGGTCGGCATTGAATCCTCTTTGAAGTAATCCTCTAATAAAAATAGAGTATCACCGTCATTGTTTCGACTCGGCCAGACGCTTTATAAGACCCGACAGGTCTTCGACTTTTGTCACCTTGGCCGGAAGCTTGCACTTCTTGTTGCAGATTTCCACCGCAGTTTCGATCTCCCAGATGTGGATTACCGACTTCGGCAGCTTTGCCTGATCCTTCGGAACGATGTATGATCCGCTTCTTGTAGTGTAAATTGTGAATATGTGCATTTTGATTCCTTTAGTTAAAGCACCGACTCGAACATACTGTCGTAATCGTCAACGGACGTGTCGAGCCATCTTCGGTTGAGATATTCATACTGATAGTCAAGCAATTCGCCGTAGTGCGCCTTGCAGTTCTCGATGATGCCTTTTATTTCGTCAATAGAGGCATTCTGGGGCACTTTCTGCATCGGGTGCGCCAGTTGGTAGGGTGAACCAGGAAAGTCGCCCACGAGGCAAATGCGGCCAATTGCGCAGCTTTCCAGATACTTCAGGTCGCTCTTGTACTTGTTGAACTTGTTGTCGACGAGCGGTGCCAGTGTAAATTTCGCGTTACGCGTAGTCTGGTACAGCACCGTAGAGTACACAGACAGGTCGGCCCAGTTCTCGTGATACACGCAGTTCGCGAAGAACCAGGGAGGCACGTCGCCCATAAATATCGTAGGCGCGGTCTTCAATAGGTTGGCAAGCGGTATAGAGAAGTCGCCATACATCTTAGACGAGTTGCTGTAATGGCTCTGACTGCCGCTGTAGAAGAACACGTCATCTGTCGGTATCATAAGCGTACGGTCATAAGCAAAGTCCTTGAATGACAGACGGTTAGGCAACACGAAGATGCGGTCTTCCGGGTAAAACTGCTTCAGCGAGTCCTTCAATGCATCGCAGGACACGGATACGGCGTCGGCAACGTCCGACAGGTTCTCCGACATATCCTTGTATGCCGACTTTAAGTCGATGCGGTTCAGAAACATATTGTACTTGTTACTGACTGAGTTATCCGGATCCCAGAGCAAGTCGTCGTAGTCGATGATTATCTTCGACTTGGAGGCCGCCTTGAACTTCCGTAGCTCGTCAAAACCAAGCTTGCCACAGATTCGCTGCGTGTAAGTCACATCCTGACCGGCCGATTGTAGTGTCTGACGGCCAAGATAAATCGGCATAACTGACGACTGCAGTGCCGACAGGTATTTAATGAACACCTGGGTTATGCGGTAGTATCCACATCCACCGGGGTCTGACGGGCAGAACAATACTTTCATTACAGCATCTCGCTTATAACTGGATGGATGCGCTTGTCGGTCTTCACGAGGTTCTTGACTACTCGGAGCAGTTCTTGCACATTTGCGTCTATGCGCATAATTGCATCTCCGTTAGGATTTGCTTCGCGCTCCTTGCGGATCTCTGCATTGCGCTTGCGGCTCTCGACCGCCTTCGACTGGGCTGCACGGGCTGCATCGGCGTCAAATGGACGGCCAACCGGCTTGTTCTCGTTAATCATATTCGTCTCCTAGTGTATCTCCGGTGCAAAAGTCGAACTTGCGTTGTGTCTGCTTGTAGGGCAGCTGCCATTTACCAACTAGGCGAACCAGAGTGCTTCTATATCAAATTAGTGCAACCGGCCTGCAATTTGCGCGAAGTCGCGCATATGCCCGTATTTGCACAGAAAGGCCTCTTCTAGGCGTTTCTGGGTTTAGGGGTACAGATACTAGGGTAAGGGGAAGAAACGGCCTCAGAACCGCTGCCAGTGCATTGCCGTAGGCAACTTAGCGGCAATGGAGTCTGAACCGTCCTTTTTAGGTGAATAGGTAGTCTGACCGGTCGCTTTCGATAGAACTCCGTCTATTAAGCAACTATGGAGTTATGACTAGGTAGACTGGGTTCTGTATAGTATGCCATAGGCATAATCGCACAGAAAGGTGGTTTCTAGGCTGTTTTAGGTGAATAGGTAGTCTGACTAGGTATTCGAAGCAATAAGAGCTCAGAAGACGGCTGAGCGAAGCGAAGCCGAGAACAAGTAGTCTTGTTTAAGCAACTATGGAGTTAGGACTATTTATCCTAGAAGGAATGGAGGAAGAACTTCGTCTAGGTAGATGGATTATTCTATTCAAGGTAGATTGGAGTTATGGCTCTTTATCCTAGAAGGAATGAAAGAAGAACTTCGTCTAGGAACTTCCTCTACCCAGAATGGGTTATCCACGGCGGACTCCACGGCAACGGAGGCCGAAGGCCGGAGTGGCTGAGTACGGAGCGGAGCGAAGCGGAGTGGAGGCCGAAGGCCGTGGGTCTGTCGTTCTTGAATTCTTTCTTGAATTATTCTTTCTTGTATATTCTTTCTTGTATATTGTCTCGAAAGAAAACGGACACGCGCTCGAAAGAAAACGGACACACCGCTCGAAAGAAAACGGACACGCTCGAAAGAAAACGGACACGCGCTCGAAAGAAAACGGACACACTTTGGGGTCAAAAATAAGGCCCCGACCGGTGTCGGAGCCCAATTAAGTGTCATATTATAGCCACTGCTACTTCATCGTTCTTGCCTTCATGAACTGTCTAGCAATGCGATTCGATATACCCAGTTCCATCAGTCGACGGTGCGAAGCAGTCTTCAGTTCCGGCTCGTTGGCCATACGTTCGACCAGCTTCTGCACCTCGTCCTGGTTCTTGCTCTTGCGGAATGCCTTGCGTTCACCGCTGTACACGGAGTTGGCACCGTCGGTCTTCTTGTCGATGTACTTGTCGAGATAGCACCGGCGACTCGCATCGACCTGTGTACCGTCGCGCTTAATGTCGTAGACGTAGAACCAGAACTTCTGCAGTACCTCGATATAGCTGTCGCGCTCGGTCTGCAAGAACTCGTTCCAGTATTCGACCGATTTCGGCGACTTTCCCGTCGTCATACAATAGTCGAGTGCCTTCTTGACGGCGTCTGCGTCTATTTGCTTCTTGTACTGTTTTGCTATGAGCGCATTAGGAATCAAGATCTGCATCACGTAAGTCTGCGCGAGAGTCGCAATGTACGCCTTTGCCGGACTTGGGTGCCTATTTGACTCGAACTTGAACTCCAGACCGGTGTAGTAAGCGACATTGATGCTTTTCAGCATCTGTCTCGTGCTAAGCAGGGCCTTGAAGTCGGTCACCTTGTCACTGCGTTCTCCATAGAAATACTCCGGTGCGATCTCGGTGAACCGGGCTCGGAACGGCAGTTCCTTGTTGTTGGTGAACTTGATACCGACGACGGGTGCTCCGTCGGCAACTGCAGCACGCAAGAACGACTGAGATGTCATTATAATAGAGCGGATGTGTCCTATGGCCGTACGGGCTGCGGATGATATTGCGTAATTGGTCGTCACGTAATCGCTCAGCATGATGCGGTATTGGCCAATGTAGCTTCTCAGGTATTCGGATAACGCTGCATACAGGTCGTCATACACGCGTTCGTTCGCCGGAGTTTTCTCTATAAGCGTTAAGTCGCTTTCTTCTAGTGTGAACGGCATTGAACCGTTTTCTGCAAGTTTTACTATCATCGGGTCCTACTCCTAGATAAAAATGGGGTTCCTGGACACCGACTAAAGTAGGACACGTCGTCATCCAGGAACCCCTGATAAAAAGTCTTCCGCGAGTTCCGGCGTCCTACTTCCTCGACTCGCTGCTACAACACAGTTTAGATGTTTCTGTTTACGTCGATAAAATTACATCAAAAAACTGCATTGAAATGCATTCTTGGCCGGAAATATACATAAATAATTCGCTCAGATATAAATGTAAGAAAAAAATAACAAAAATATATGTGCAAATAGGCGCAAATTGCGCAAAATTTGCGCGGCCACCTACTAAACTAATTTACATAGAGCGATAACAAAAGAGGTATCGAAATGAATACAATCCCAGCAATCAATGAACAAGAATGGCGTCCGGCAATCTACAACGGTCGTCCGGTCAAGAATCTCGTCGTGTCGAACTACGGCTTTTACCGCCGATACACCAAGTTGGGCACTCTCGGCCAGATGAGTCGAGGCACGCCGTCATTCAACAAGCAGAACCGTAACCGTCTGCGCCAGATGATGGTCACCATCACCTTCGCGGACCCGATTGAAGGCGCAAAGAGTCACACTACGGTGAATCTGCACCGAGTCATCTGCTGCACGTTCAGAGGCGACATATTCGAGAAAGGCGACGATGTCGACCATATCGACCACGATGTCAGCAACGGTTTTCTAGGAAATCTCCGCAAGTGCACGCACGCTGAGAATATGCACAACCGGCCTACACTGAAACCGCGTCTCAATACGAAATCGCCGGTCGCTGCAGCTTACGGTTACCGAATCCGTCTTACACTCGGCTGTCGTAGGATCCAGGACCTGCCGATTGCCTATCAGCGCGAATATCATCGACTAATCTCGTGCGAGCGCAGCGGTCGACCGGCTATTCCTCGTTCGATCAACGGTAACCAAGTCAAGACCGGCAATGTAACAAAAAAGTAACTTGAGCTTCAACTTATTTTTTGTATATTTTTAACGCGAACACAACACTAAGGATTAACAATGAACAAGTTCACACCTTCCCTCACAGCAGACCACATCTACACACTCTCACTAGTGGCAATTAACCAGCACGGCTCACGATGCGACTTGATCTGGTGCTACATCGACGACGCCGGTGACGAGATGTTTCTCCGCCAGTTCATCGACAACTTCCAGAAACACGTGCGCAAGACCGTATTCGTAGATGCGCTCGATTCAATGAAGAACGTAGAACGTTCGTTCTATGTGCGCGGCTGTTTCCAGACTTTCAACGCGGTTGCACGCCTAGCCATCAAGGCTAAACTCGCACTGGTCGAAAATCCGAACACCGGTCGCAACTATACCGTAATCACGTCAATCATTTCGCAATGCAATAACGAGTACACGATGTGCGCCAGAGCTCCGTACTTCTGGCTCACTGACGAAGTGTTCTACGGTCCGGCAAGCATCAAGCAGCTCGACGACCAGTATGTAAACCAACTTAAACAGGCCCACAACGAGGTCGACAAGGAGATCGAGTATCTCCAGAGCCCCGGTTTCGAAGTCTTTGCAGAATCGGCTTCTATGGGTTTCTAGCTATCTGCATAATCTACAACCGAGTGGTTTCTGACGAGGCTCGGTGGTCGGTTGTAGATTCCTTAGGTTCCACCGAGCCTCACTTTTTTAACCATAACAACAGGAAATAATTATGATTCAAGCAAACACAAATTTCACAGTAGAACGCCGGTTCTTCGGTTCAGTGATTCCCTCGATCGATGCTGGATGCATTAGAGGCCTGTTTAACTCGTTGCGCAAGCGCATTAGCGATGCGTATAATGTCACCGTTACGGAAGATGATACGATGGATCTTATGGCCGTAACCACTGACGCAGTTCGCGACTTTTATGCAAAGAATCCCAAAACGAAGTCGGGTCGTATCTACATCTATGTTAGCACTAATGCAAGGTGCAGCCAGTACCGAGTAGAGGTATGCGGAGATCGAGATGACTTTACTATCATCAAGCAGACTGCTGACTATGATCTAGCCGCGCAGAAAGAAACCGAAGAATTCGATGCTGAATGGGGCTTTACGCCTATAGACTATGCCGACGGCTTCCGCCGTGTGTACAAAGTTACATATGATAACAAAGAAACATCGTTAACCAAAGAACAGTTAGCCGACTTCGAGAAGGCTGCCAAGAAACGTGATTTGCACTATGATGTCAAGCGTGATACTGGATCTGAACTAGCGTATTATATGACGCAGCTCGGATTCGACGACAGCGTAAAAAAGCCAACCAAGGATGAACCTCTTGTAGCTAGCTTCTACGGTAAGTCCGCCTACTTGACTGAGAAACAGTGCGCTTATATGAACTGGATTATTATGATGGCGTTTGATAACGTAAGCGATCCGCCGAAAATTATGATCAGTGAATATAAGGGGACCGAAGAAGGTCTTGAAAAGGCGTACGAGGCCATTTATAACAACATTATCAAGCTTGGCGGCGCGGAGGTGTAGGTATGATGAACGATATCCCTACTATATACATTGATGCGCATCGACTCGCTGTAGACATTCGTAATGCTCATATGAAGCACGCTTATGCCGATCCGCTTATGTCCAGATATTTGTCTGATATCGAAGACGAACTTAATGCAATTGTGCGTAACTGCCATCTCACATTAACCGCAGTTGACGCACTTCGTGAACTTGTCAAAGCTCGTAAAATTGGGTTAGCGTTGTCAGAAGATAATATGACTATTGCAAAATCACTATCAAATATTGAAACGGAGGTCAATTAATATGGGCATACGGTGTGATTACGATGAATGGGTTGAACATCCGAACGAAAGCGCGGAGTTGTTCTGGGACAGAGTTGTGCATAAGCAAGTTCCGAAGGGTTCCGAGCTCACAATTGAGCAGGGATCTACATACGTGTGGGTTGGCGTGCCTAAACGCAACATCGCGTTCTTCCAGCTAAAATCGACCAAACGCGCACTGCAGAATACTCCGGAACCTACGCCAGAATCGACTCGTTTGGAAGAAAAGTGCATTAACTGGGCACTCCGGATAGCAGCCTTCCTGAACAAATTTCGACTGCGATGAACGTTAAACAATAATTTACATAAAAGGTATTGCCAACGGGCAATACTTTTTATATATTATACAACGAACAAACACACGAGGTAACTATGAAGCACTATCTAATCAACTTAACACTCACTCTATGCATACTTACTGTGCTGGGGCTGTCGTCATATATTGAAGTGTTCTTATTCGGCTGGAAGCCGAGCCTTGAAGTTGGGTGGCTCAATTTATTTGTCATAATTGGAATCTATCTCGCAGTGAGATACGTAAAACTCACCGTAGAAGAACACTACGAACGCAAGTTTGCAAGCCGAAACAAGATTTACCTACGCCAGTGATTTGTTCGCGCTTGCTGCCCGGTGGATGGCGTAGGTAGAGTTCCTTTCCACTGGGCAGTGCCGTGTGGGCCGGTCGGATAAAAAGCAAAGGCCAATCGCATAATCCGACCGGCCTTTTTGTTTTTACTTGTTTTTTGACTGAATCTTACGAATTATGAACGCAACGAGCTCAGCCACAACGACTTCGATTAGATAGTTCTTGATCTTATTCATAACGACTTCCTTATAGCAAAGGCTCACCGACTTTGGTGAGCCTTGCTAGATTGAATGGAGGCTAATCTATGTCTAGATTTACCTTACTTCACGTAGAACATTGCAACAGCGCGGGGTTCAACGCAACCGGCGAGGGTAACGATGTCCCAACGAGTGTCGTTGGTCATAGCCTTGAGGTCGACCAAGCGGTTCTGGTGAACGGTAAGACCAGCAACCTTCGGGCTCTTCTCGTATTCTGCACCAGCAGCGTCGAGCTTGTCGAGAGATTCGAACTCTTCCGCACCTTCGCCACGAGTGATACCCACGAAATACTTACCGGCTTCGATACCGAGCACGTTACCAGTTACACCGGAAACAGCTGCGAAAGCCGTGCCGTCTTCCTTGGCGATTTCACGAGTTCCACCGAGCTTGATGTCCTTGGCACGAACCTTAACCTGAGCAGTTGCACCGGTTACGGCCACGGCTTCGAGAACAACAAACACCTGGTCCATAGAAGTGGCGTCACCAACGGTGTCGCAAGCCTTCACGCCTTCGATGAAGAGCGGATAAGCCTTCGGAATGTTCTGACCGGCAGTCAAACCAGACACAGTCATAGTCCAAATCTTGTCGTCGGTGTCGTCAACAGCAGTTGCAGTCACCTTGGCGGAGGCCATAGACGTTGCAAGAGATGCGGACACGTTCACAACCGGCAGGAAACGCTGGCTGCGGTATTCACTGCCATGAAAACGACCGAGCAAACCCTTGGAATACATATCCGGGGCGTCCACCGGGACGAACTGTTGGCCGTTCGAGGTCAAGATCGCTTCCACATTGGGATCCACGAACGAGTAGAGATCACCATCGACAACGGAGGCGAGGTGGCCAGAAGCCTGGGAGAGCGGTGCGAAACCGGAACCCACGAAGGCCGTGCCGACCTTACCAAGGTCGTTTTCGATAGTCTTCTTAACTACCTTCTGGATAAGAGCGATACCGTTCGGACGAGCGATTTCGTCTTCCCAGTCTTCCACGTCGGTCACCTTTTCGATGGCGTTCGTAGAGATCAAAATGTGCCAGGGGTCGAGACTCAGGGTCACATTGCGTTCAGACAGAGAGGTCTTGTCGCCGTCCTGATAGGCAAGACGGTTGACAGCACCACCGACGTCGCGGATAATGAAGTCATAAGACTGACCATTGTTTTTGTCGGCAAGCTGGTTAGCAAAGTAAGCCTTGCTGCCCACAGTGAGGTAAGGAGCTGCTTCGGCAGCGCGTACAGCAACAAGCGTAGCAAGCTTGTTGGTAACGAAAGTATTAGTAGAGGCGATAGCCATAGTTTTGTTTTCCTTCGGTCAAAGACCTTTATTTGTGATACTTGTTTTTCGACTTAAGTTTGCGGAGCAACGCATTAGGATCAAAGACGGTCTTCGAATCCTTGGTAGCTTCAGACTTCGTGACACTGCCAATCACTGGAAGGTTCTTCTTGACCGGTTCCACTGGGGTTGCCCCGGTCGGCTGTGCCGTCGAATTCATTCGACTACGCGCATACTCGACTTTCCTAGCAAGCTCGTCCATTGCCATATACTTGGCATACGGTGACCGTTTTGCAAGCACGGCGTCAAGATAGCTTGGTTCGGCAATGAAGAGGCGAGTCAAGATCGGTGCGATATCGGAATCATCCAGATAGTCAAGCACGGAATGGGCGGGGTCGTTATCATCAAGTTTCTTCAAAAGGCGCGGGCCGTATTCGGCAATCATTTCACGATACTTAGTCTGTTCGACTTCGCTCGGGAAGCAAGCCTCGATTCGGGTGTTGTTAATCTGCTCGTATTCGGCATACTGCGATTCCTGGATCGATTCTTGCAGACGATTCGTTTCACGTTCCTTGTCTTTCAAATCAACAAGATAGTTGACGTATTCGGCCTGGTTCTCGGTGCTTGGCGCAATCTTTTTCAATCGGTCGAGTTCGCGAACTGCGGCGTCATACTTCGCCTGTAGTGCTTTTCTCTTGGCCTTTTCCTTGGCAAAAGCAAAGTCGACTTGCTTCTGTTTGGAAAAATGCTTCTTCGGTTCAGACGATTCGGCATTCTCGGTTGGCTTTACCGGGTCAGCTTCTTTCTCTGAGACTGGGTCTTGGTGAGGAACTTCCTCTACCGGTGCTGTATCCGAATCCCCAGTAGACTCGTGTACATCGTTAACGTCCGCTTCCTTGTTCTCAACCTTAGCCTCAGTTTCGACCTTGGGAGTTTCAGTTTCCGATTTGGAGAAGCTCTCGGCAATCTCCATAGCTTTCTTAGTATCCATCATAATGTGATGTCCTTGACCGCGATATTGAAATTCTCGAAGCCGTCGCGTTCGACTTCTATATTAAATTAGTGAACCGGGCTGCAAATTATGCGCAATTGCGCATAATCGCATATTGCCCTACCGCAAAACCTCCGCAGTAACCGTCGCAACGGCGTCCGTAATCGTGTCATCCTCGGTGCACTGGATGAACTGCTGGATCCAACCATTCATCCTGTCAGTCGTAGGCCTTGAACCGCCGATAGGGGGAAATTCTGCGCTTGCAGTCGCAGAACCGCGCCCCGGATACAGGTTCGTGTTCGTGTAATACGTGCTTTCGGTCGCATTCCAGGTAACCGTCACGGATTCCTTGAATTTTACGTTGCTGCCGATGTAGAACAGCGGAATTACCGAAGCTTCCATATCAAGCATAACGCCAGAGTACCAGGACAGACCCTGCGGATTGATTACAATGCCAGGATTGATGAAATACACCTTATTGTTATGGGCAGTAGGCTGAATAGGCAGCGGAATCTTGTCGACCGTAAGCGGCAACGATACACTGGTCTTGCTCGGCAAGAACCCACCAACATTGCCAACGTACGTGTACGTATGGTCGCCGTCATACTGGGCCAGATTAGTGTTGTTAATGATAATCGGATTGGTACCCAGGGCGGTGTTGTTGATCCAGCTACCTACGACAGTAACGCCGTCGGAAGAACCGCTGATGCTGTGATGCGCACCGTCGGCAAACGTGTTGTTGCGCAGATAGAAGTTCACTGTGGGGTATGTGCTCTGTGAAATCGTTCCATTTATCAACGAGTCTGTAATGGCCACCGTGGACAATATCGTGATGTCACGTGCCAGCGTCGAGTACGATGCGTTAAGTACGTTGGCTCGAAGCTTGCTATTGATTGTGCCAGAGCTCACCCCTATGGTGGTAGCAGCTATAATATGGCTATCGTTCGCCTGTATAATAGTGCTACGGGTCACGTTCACGGTATCCGCGGTAAATGTGCGGTCGAAAGTGACCTCGGAGTCGACTGCAGTAAAGCTGCCACTGATTGTGATATCGCTAACGGCAGCAAAAAGAGTCGAATTCCTTACGGTGAAACTGGATAGAATCGGTGACGTTAGATTGATACTACCGGTGCAGTTCTCGATAACCACGGTAGCCTGTTCCGCATTGAAATTGCTGAACACGGCGTTGAGGTATTTGCAAGAAGTCGTCCAGTCTAGGTGGCACGAACTGTCTACAGTCCGACCTCTGAAATCAATGTCGCCAACGGGCACCTTGGCACGCAATGTCAGCCACTTGCTAGTGGTCGGGAAGTCGTCAATTTCTATGGTGTCGTCTCGGTTGACCGAAATCGTTTCAAAGTCTGTGTGTGAATTGAACATACGCTCAGTCAACCGGCACTTGCGGAAGCCGCAATTGTCGCCAATGTTGCCATTTGCGCTGATTTGGCAGTTGAAGAACATCAAGTCGTCGTGGACATCGGTAGACACGAACTCGACTATGAGGTCGTTGAATATACGGTTGACCGTGGTGATTGCGCTATCGGCAATCAGCTTGAACGTCGGGTCGAATACGCAACGGTTCGAACCAATGCCCCAAGACGTACGAACGACCTCGCCGGTAATCGTGAATGTGGCCTCGTAGTTGGAATCGGAATACACGTACAGATACTGATTCTCGTCGGTAACGGTAATCACGCTGCTGGTCCCGGAGTTGCCAAAGATGCGCGTATCCTTCGCAAACTTGGCACCGGCGATATTCAGGTTGTTGATCTTGTACCAAGACAGGCCGTTCAGCTGCGGAAAGAACAACGGAAGACCGACATCTACCGCATACTCGTTCGCGTAACCGATTGCGAGACTCATCATATCGGACGCTTCTTGTCGTGACGGGGCGGCGAATGCGCCGAAATGGCGCACATCTATGCCTTCGGATCCAAACGTGTTGACAAGCTCCCAACGACCAGTCGAAATAGATTCGACCTTTATCACGGAGCCGCCATTGTCATTCTCGATTGAAGTCGCGTTCCAGACATACATCACCTGAGGCTTGTCGCCAATCTCGTTATAGCCACCCAGAATAACGGCCTTGCGGCCATCTCGGTCGGCTACGGAGGCCGGAGACAGACTACGGAGGCTGGAAATCGTATTTACCATCTGCAGGGCTACCGCATTGACAGAGATTCCGTACACATCCCAGACCGAATCGCACGAATACTGGAACAGCCAGTTCTCCGGGTCATCCCTCATATCGCCAGCACCGACATATTTCTCGAACCGGACCGTGTAGTCCTTGTCGTCAGACAGGAACACCTGTGAATCGAGTTGGCCGATTGTATTGGTGTAGATGGGGTTGCTCAGCGGAGTCCCATTGATGTCATAAATGTTTTCGAGCTCGGTCGTATGCAGACGGCAGAACTTGGCACGACCGGCCAGCGGCTTGCCTTCGTCATCAAGCCATGAGGTCTTATAGTCAAACGGACGCATATTACATTTTCCTTACTTTAACTTGATATTACGGTTATAGAACTCGCCGATACCTTCACGTGCAGCTACCCAGTTACCGACCTTGTTAGAAGTCGTCGGATAGTAATACTCGCGGCCAGACTCTGTGCGCATACGAGACAATCCGAGGTCGG
>Ga0310695_10009969_pt1 | contig 14072 bp, 10 predicted proteins | sample RumenRJG_04DNA_FD_203882 | JGI IMG/M metagenome (GOLD analysis project Ga0310695, IMG submission 203882) | Bovine rumen microbial communities from Lethbridge, Alberta, Canada - RJG_04 (v2) (version 2) | ecosystem: Host-associated > Mammals > Digestive system > Stomach > Rumen | place: Canada... | reverse complement strand
GTTGAAAAAAGAGGGCGCTATCATTCGAGTTGGTAGCAAAAAGACCGGACATTGGGAGAATAACAAAGAGAAATGAGTGTAAGACATATATTAGGCATATCAAGCGGTAAGGATAGCGTAGACCGAGCCAAGAGCAAGCCGAGACCTTAGAGAGAGGTAAGAGAGACCTTCGAGAAGCCGAGCCGAGGGGAAGCCTAAGGTAAGAAGTTGGTCAGAAGACTCCCAAAAGAGGGATAGAGTAAAATAATTAAATGTAACGAAGCAATAACGATATGGATAGGAAAGGTTTTATAGATTTCAACACCAGACTTTCTCCGGAGAATTCGGGGAAGGCGGACAGCTATGCCCGGGCCATCATGATTCTTGACGAGGTGTTGCCGTATCAAAACGTGATAGACCTTCAGGGCCGTTCGCTCTATGAACTGTCCGACGTTACTGCTATTGATGACGTGTTGCGCTTGGTCAACGAAGAGGTTAAGAAGATGAAGAATCAGCAGCAGAACATCTTCGACGACTATGGCAAACCGAACCAAAGAAGTTACCCGCTGAAGAGTTTCTGCTCGGCAGCCCTGAAGAGTCTGAAGAAATACGCTGAGTATGAGCAGGAGGTGGTGGTAGCAGACAGGATTGTTGCCCAAGAAACGAATCCGCAGACAATCTCGAAGAAGCTTATTGCCTACTTTGACATTACAAAGGAAGGAGAAGACCAACTCTCAATAGCAAAACGGAGAAAGGGTCAGGACTACTTCCGTCGCATGATACTTGCCAATTATGGCGGTCGCTGTGCCCTGACTGGAATTAGCGTGCCACAACTGCTGCTGGCCAGCCACATCATTCCGTGGGCAGACAAGTCTCACAAGAAGGACCGTCTCAATCCCTGTAATGGCATCTGTCTGTCTGCGCTCTATGACAAAGCCTTCGACAAAGGCCTCTTCACCATTTCGCCAGACGATTACACCATTCAGCTCTCTTCTGCTTTGCGAGAGTATGGGACGCAGGAGTATTTTGACAAGCAGTTTGGAAGTATCAGCGGAAAGCAAATAACTATGCCGATAGAGTACAAACCTAATCGCGACTTCTTGGCGTACCACAGAGATCATGTTTTTGTGGGAATATAATAAATGTGATATATGAAACAATATAATATTGACAGATTATCTAAGGAAGAATTATTTGGAGGCCGGCTCATTGCTCCCATGAGGCAATGGCTAAAGAATCACAATATAGAGACAAAAAGATATGATTATAATGCAGATATGGCAATTATTACGCATTATCTGCAAAACATAAATTATCCAGAAGGAAATTTATATCGGGAAGAAGCTATGCCTTTAATGGAAAGGTATTACAAGGCATCGCATACAGAGTTGGGAGACGATGATGTTGTTGAACGACATCTGATAGAGGGGCTTTTTGCAGAAATATATGACACAGCTGTATATAGACAGCATAATGATAACAACGCTTTTACTTTTGTAGATTTGTTTGCAGGAATAGGTGGATTCAGGATTGCTCTTGAACAATTGGGGGGGCGTTGCGTATATGCTTCTGAATTTGACACAAGTGCACAGAGAACTTACGGAATGAATCATGGCGTTGTTCCCTTTGGAGATATTACATTGCAAGAAAACAAAGATCGTATTCCTGAAGGAGTGGACGTTTTGTGTGCTGGTTTCCCATGTCAACCATTCTCTTTGGCAGGATTACGCAGAGGCTTTTCAGATGAAACTAAAGGCACATTGTTTTTTGACTTGCGTGACATAATAGAAGCTAAGCACCCTCGAATAATACTGTTGGAGAATGTGCAAGGATTATTATCTATACATAATAGAGATGAAGAAGGAAACCGCTTGCCTGAAAAAACCATAGACACGATTCTTCATATACTAAGAGATGAATTGCATTACTATGTGCCAGAGCCACAAGTATTAAATGCAAGGCATTTTGGAGTCCCTCAGCATAGAGATAGGGTGTTTATTGTGGGTTTTCTGGAACATCCAGAGGACGAGTATCATTACCCAACTGGCGAAGGAGTTCCTGATGTACACTTTGGCGCTATTCGTGAACAGGATGTGGTTAGTGCCAGATACTATATGTCAGAAAGATATTGGCAAACACTCGTGCGACACAGGGAAGCTCAGCGTAATCTGGGACGTGGGTATGGATATCGGATTATTGGCAATGATGATTTTGGGCACACCTTAATGGTCGGTGGAATGGGATTGGAAAGAAATCTTGTCATAGATCCAACCAATCTTAACGTCAACAATGTCGATGATCCTCGTGGGGAACTAAATCACGATCATATACGCGTATTAACGGAGCGGGAATGTGCACGAATGCAAGGTTTCCCAGAATACTTTGAAATATTATATGGGAAGACTCCATCTTACAAGCAATTTGGCAATTCCGTAGCAATCCCTGTGGTGAGAGCGGTCGCACAGTCACTTTTAGATTATGTCGAAATGGCTTATTTAGAACGTGATTAATTATCAGTGGTATACTATATTTTCAAAATGTAGTACATTTTTTTGATTATATATGTAAAATAATCATAAACAATTGTCTAAAACTTGTTTATTTTGGAAATATTGTTTACTTTTGCAGCATATTTAAATATTTTATGCTAATAATTGTATGGAGAAGACACCCAAAAGACAAAGATTCGAGAAAGTCGCAGGCAATAGAGTGCAGAGAATAATAACGACTTTGCAGCTTCTTGGAAATTGTGCAAACAGGAATAACTATGAATATACGGAATCTGATGTGGAGTTAATGTTTAGCGAAATTTCAAAGGCATTAAAAGATGCTCGTGCAGCTTATATAGGTGAATTAAATAAAGCAAACAAACAAGGTTTCATGTTTAAATAAGATCTCATGAGTGATAATACTAACCTAAAATGGTACTTTCCAAAAGCTGAGAACGTTTCGGGACGTGGAGAGAATGACCCACAGAAAGAATTATTCCCAGGTGATATATATCAAACAATGGTAAGAGAATCTATTCAGAATTCTTTAGACCACCCTAATCCAGATAACGACTCCCCTGTCCGTGTTGAATACAAAATTCGAAAGTTTGCGACTTCAGACTTCCCATATCTAAAAGATGACTTGCGCAAACACATAGAGTCATGCTATACCATTTCTCGTGCAGACAAATTCAGACGAATGTTGGACGTGTTGAGTGCTAGTCATTTCTATATGTTGGAAGTTGCCGACTATAACACCATCGGCATGGACTATGACTATGATACTGACAGTGGACGATTTAAAAAATTTGTTCGTTATACTGGTGATCCCAATGAAGTTGTCGGTGCAGGAGGGTCACATGGATATGGAAAAATTACGTATTTTTCTGTTTCCGAAATTAATACAGTTGTTGTATCCTCGGTGGCAACTGACGACAAGTTTACATTTGAAGGTGTGTCAAGATTGGCGACACATCCTACAGGTATAATACGCGAGTCTTATTATGATACAGGCTTTTTAGATTCTAGAAATGGAACACCTATACAGTGTGAAAAGACAGAGGCCAGTTCAATTGTTCCTGAATGTTTTCAAAGAAAAGAGATAGGCACTACAGTATATATTCCGTTTATTAACATTGATGATTCAAATAAAGGAAAAGTTTATAAAAAATGTTGTGAAGCGGTACTACGGAATTTCTTTGCTGCCATTGATGACGGGAAATTAGAAGTATTAATAGATTTTAGCGAAGGTGAATTGTTCGGTGATGGCTACATTTTTGAATGCAGAAGAGACAATATAGAAGATGTCTTTTCTAATCAATTCTTTAATAATCCGCCATATGACAACGTAAAGACTAGCTTCTTTGATAAATTTAATCCTCAACCTTATTGGCGAGCATATAGAAATAATGACGTAACTATTACAGATGGTGATTCATACGAAGAAGCCGTTGAGCGATGTGTGGGTGCAAAATATATAAGTTTTAGAAAAAAATTGCCGATACTTGGTAATACATCTTTATTTGTGAATGTAGATTTGCAAAGAGGTAACGACCTTATTTTATTTATGCGTTCGCCTCGTATGGTCGTTGGCGTACAGCATAATAGTTCAAGCCAGGGGTATTCAGCAGTTTTTCTTTGTGATGACGAAGAAAAGGGGAATCAATTGTTGCGAATCATGGAAGATGCTGCCCATAGGACATGGAGCAAAAGGCAACTTAAATTGGATAAGCGTCCACAAGAAAAGATTGAACAGGCAGGATTAATCGAAGAAGAAATGAGGGAGTTTATTCACTGGTGTTTGAATGTTGTTTTTCCTGCAACTCAAACAGATTCCGATGATGTTGAGCTGGAAGACTTTACAGTTCCAATGATCTCGGAAAGTGATACAACAAATCCCTTAATTGGCAGCCTAATAAATCTTCAAGGAAAGAATGATAATATCCTTGGTGCTCCTGTTGATATTCATGTAGGTCAACCAACACCTCCAAGGAAATCCACATTTATAGGTAAAGCCCAGATAATTGAACCGAAAAAAGTTCAACAAACAGAAATGGAGGCAGAATCATCTGGTGGACGAAAATATGACCATCCAATAACTCCATCGCCAGGACCAACACCCAAGCCTTCTGGTGAAGACCATTACGAAGAAGATGAGGAAAAAGAAGAACGGACAGTGCGAATGAAGTTCTCAGTGAAATATCGTGTGTTTTCCGAAGAAGTAAACGACGGTCAGTTTGTTTATACTTTGATAATTCACTCTCCACAGCAGGAGGAAAAAGCATACTTGACATTGATTCCTGTTGGTGAAACAGACGACAAGAGTTGTAATGTGCATATACAATCTGCTTCTATAGGGAAGATACGCGAAAACGAACTGTCTGAAGTTCCTTTATCAGAAGGGAAAAATGTTATTTCCTTCACTGTTGATAATTCAGGAGAATATGCATTCTCATTGTTAGCAGAACATGATGTAACCATTAAAGAATAGAAGTCATGAGAATCGAAAACGTATCTTTACCATATCCAGTCTTAGGAATTAGCGATGATATCAGACCGACCTTAGAAGAAACAGGTTGTTCTAATCCAGTAATTATGATAAGCGAAGAGGGGGATTTGTTCCGTATTTCTGTGACTCTAAAGCTGGAAAATAATGATATTGTCAATTATATACAAGATGAGTTTGCAGAATTCTCTGTGGAAGTATCTTGTCATTCGACCATGTACCGCAACTGCATTTCATCATCAACTCCAGATTTTAGTTTTACAGTTGAAAAGAAATTGTTAAATGGAAGATTGGACTTTGAGAGTTTTGTTATAGCAAGAAAAGACATCCTTAATTATAGGAATGAAGGTCTCAACCCCGATTACGAAGGACATGTTATCAACTTACACAAGGGTGATTTGCTTGTGGCTTACAACAAATGCTCAATACCTTTAAACTTGGATCTTCGTAACATCCGAAACATGAAGTCATTCATGACTGTTCAAAGAAGTAACAATCCCAATGAACATACTGTGGCATATGAGTTGGAGTCGTCAAAAATACTAATTATATTGCCAGAAGAAATGATGGAAGAATACAATAAAAAGCCATCAAACACTTCTGAGCCCAAAGAGCGTAAAGTAATCTTAAAAGCGTCATTGTATTTGAATGCTTTGACATATGCATTATTGAATTATCAAAAATATAAAGATCGGGACTTAATGTGGGTTAATGCTTTATCATATAGAATGAAGGAACCTGATATAAAGGATTTTTGTAAGGATATTATTAACAGCGATTCAAATAATTCAGATTCCCAAAATATGGATTATTTGTTCAAGTTGGCGCATATGATGTTGAACCAACCATATTTGGGTATGCTGAAGCAAATTAGTACGGATAATAATATAGTTGGACCGATTATAAACGAAGAATAACCATGGATAGTAAACAGGCAATATTTACAGAAGATTTTTGTAATACTCTTCGTCTTAACCTGAAAGCAGGACAGTCAATCTCCAATTATACTTTGAACGGAGAGAGTTTCAAGTACACAGACAAGGATGTGTGCTATCTTAACGATTTTCATGTTGATAAGGAAAAACTTGCAAAGCTGAATACGGAAAGCCCTTCTTCTTTAGAGTCCGCAATTTTACTCTATGAAGCATTGCCAGATCTCAATCCATTACTTGCCTCATACGCTCCGTTTTGGTTGTATATCGCTCACGTTGAATTGGTGACATACATGCGAAACAGATGGCCCAACGTGTTGGTAAATAGAGATGGACGAGAGAATAGCAAAGATGCACAAATAGGATACATCCTAGATTATTGGTTCTCAAGTATGGGTAGTTCTTCTAAAACATGGCTGCCAAATTTATGGTGGGCGGTTTATTTATCAGTAGACCCAAGACGTGAAGACAAATATTCTCTCACGAAGATTCTATTTAAACAGGAAGATTTGCGAACACGTACTCTTGGAACATATACGTTGTTCAGGCACAAACCTGCGACAGTTGCTACTCTTAGCTTCATAGAGTCGCATATGGACACAACCTTTAATCATTCCTTTCAAAACAGGTGCCGGTACATGACAAAGTATCTTAATTATTTGGGAGGCTGCCGCTTGTTGTCCTATATGGATGAGGATTTTTTCACAAAGATGTTAGAGCGGAAGAACGAGGATATATTAAAGATTGTTTGACCACTATGTGTTGAATTCAAGATATGTAAATAAGTAGTAGAATTTCTTAAATTATTATCGTTTATGAATAGACTTCAAATAGTAAATAAGTATTTTTCCCGTTGTTTTGACAAATCAACAACTTTTACGTCTGCCTATAAAACATCAGATATAGATCAGGAGGTATATAAACTAATTACAAGTGTTATTCCTGCAGAAATTGCTAGCTATTTAAACGATGATAATTATCTTGTATATGGATCTATAGGAAAAGGATTAGCGACTAAAACACCTTGGATTGCAATCCTTGATAAAGATATAACAACTTCAACAAGAGAAGGCGTTTATATCGTTTTTCTTTTTTCTTCAGATTATAAACATATATATTTAACATTAAACCAGGGCACCACTATTCCAGGTCAATTTGGATCCAGATTGAACAAAACGACAGTAATAAATAACACACAGAGGATAAGAGAGCTGCTAAATATTGAGAATAGCGATGTTTGTAAAGATAACAATGCAGATGTTGCAGATAACAAATATAGAGCAGGAGCCATTTGCTACACATTGTGGGATGTAAATGACGTGGCTCGCGGTGAACATCTTCTAAGTCTGTATTTGGACATATATCGGGAGTACAAGAATGCTATCAATAATACTGGTAGTATGAATAAAAACAGTACAACGTTGAAGAAAAGTCAACAACATTTTTCCATTAAAAAGATAATTGGTCATATCAAAGAGACGGGATTGCTTTATACTGATTCGTTGGTGAAGCGTTTTGCTTTCTCGCTGATGTCGAAGCGGTTCCTGATACTGAGTGGTCTGGCTGGTTCGGGTAAGACGCAGTTGGCTCTGGCGTTCGCAAGTGCGTTGGTGAAGAACAAGGATAAGCAGATGTGTGTGGTGAGTGTTGGTGCCGACTGGACGAACCGCGAACCGCTGTTGGGGTTCCCCAATGCATTGCAGCCAGAGAAGTATGTAAAGCCAGAGAGCGGTGTACTGGACCTGCTGATAGAGGCGAATCGCGAGGAGAATGCAGACATGCCGTTCTTCCTGATACTGGACGAGATGAACATGAGCTATGTGGAGCGGTACTTCGCAGACTTCCTGTCGGCAATGGAGAGCAAGGAGAAAATCAGCTTGTGGAATAGTGATACGGACTCCGACAAAGTGATTGACGGTGTACCGCAGCGCATTGAGTTGCCAAAGAATCTCTTTATTATTGGTACCATCAACGTGGACGAGACGACGTATATGTTCTCGCCCAAGGTGCTGGACCGAGCCAACGTAATAGAGTTTAAGATTTCGTCAAAGGAGATGGGTACGTTCCTGCAGGAAATTCGTGAGATAGACCGCGACAGCATTATCAGCAAGGTAGCAGGAATGGGAGCAGACTTTGTGGCAAAGGCTTGCAAGAATGACTTGGCTCAGGATGACGGGGCTGTTGAGATGTTGCAGAAATTCTTTGACGAACTGAAGAACGTGAATGCTGAGTTCGGCTACCGCTCGGCAACGGAGATATTCCGCTTTATCTGTCAGGCAAAGACTAATGATGATACTGACAAAAAAATGACCGACGAGGAAATCCTGGATGCTGCTATCGTACAGAAACTGCTGCCCAAACTGCATGGCTCGAGAAAGAAGCTGGAGCCTGTGCTCGCGCAACTTTGGAAGCTTTGCTTTACAGGTGCTGGTAAGGATCTGAATATTGCTAAGGAGAACGTGGAGAAGGCCCAGTATAAAGAGAGTGCCGACAAGATACGTCGCATGTATGAGTCGGCAACGGCCAATGGATTCACCAGTTTTGCAGAAGCGTAAAAGTTTTCTGAATGATATGAATTGATTATCTTTGCACACAATTATGGGAATGAAGAGATATACAATAGCGGAACTGCAACAGATGCGTGAGTCGGAAGACCACGTGGAGTTCAAAAAAGGCGAACAAGGGAACGTCTCATACAATGGGGGCGATAAAGTAAGACCCAAGGATCGTCGTAAATGTATCCTGGGATATGTAACAGCCCTGTGCAACGAAGGTGGTGGAAGGATGGTTATCGGTATGCACGATGACTTTCCGCATAAGGTGACGGGTACGAAGCAGAACGAGAATGCCCTCGGAGAGTTGGAGAGCAATATCTATCGCGATACAGGCATTCGCCCTGAGGTATATGAGTTGTTTGAGGACGAGGTCAATAAGACAGGTCGTGTGGTGGTGATAGAGGTTCCTTCAAGGCCGATTGGCAAGGCGTATAAGTTTGAAGATGTTGCATTGATGAGGGTTGGTGAGGATCTGTTGCCAATGGATGACAAGGTTCTTTTGTCTATTCTTCAAGAGCAGGAGCCGGACTTCTCGGAGCAGTTCTGTGATGAAGCGACATTCGAAGACTTGGATACGGAGGCCATCAATGAAATGAAAAAGAAATATGCCAAGAAACAGAAGAACCCGTCGTTTGAGTCGTTGGATGACAAGCAGGCGTTGAGTGACCTGCATCTCATTGTGGGTAACAAGATAACCAATGCCGCTGTGTTGCTTGTTGGCAAGGAGTCGTTCCTCAATAGGGTGTTTCCTCAGGCCAAAGTGATGCTGGAGTACCGCAATACAGAGCCTCAGATTCATTTCGACAACCGCATGCAGTTCGGTCAGCCGTTCTTTATACTGATTGACAAACTTTGGGAGGCCATAGATTTGCGTAATGGCTCAGTACCGATTAGGGAGAATTCCTATATCTTTGATATCCCGTTCTTCAATGAGGATGTTATCAGAGAGTTGGTGAATAATGCTTTTGCACATCGCGACTACCGAAAGAATAGTGAGATTGTGGTGAAACAATATCCTACCAAACTTGAAGTGCTGAATGCCGGAGGGTTCCCCCATGGGGTAACTGTTGATACTTTGTTGACTGTGCCAAGTACCCCAAGGAATAGACTGCTGGCCGATGTACTGTCCAAAACTGGTGTTGTTGAACGTTCAGGTCAAGGTATAGACAAAATATATTTGCTTACGTTATCGGAAGGTAAACCCGAACCAGACTATACAAAGAGTGACGATTTTACGGTGATAGCCATTTTACTGGCAACTGTAAAGGACAAAGCCTTTGCAATGTATGTTCAGGGAATTCAAGACAGTCTGCCAGAAGACAAGAAACTGACAGTTTTTGAGGTTATGGCACTCTGCGAAATAAGAGACGGAAAAAAGAAACCAAGCGATAAGTTGATTACACATAAACTTGAACAAATGGGGTATATTGAGAAACATGGTAAGACAAATGCTATCTATTATATCCTTCCTCGACGATACTATGAATTGACTGGAGACATGGCAGCCTACTCTTTAGCAACGGACTGGGATATTGATCAAGTTTGGGCTGTAATTCTTCCTTTCCTACAGAAATATGGTAAGGCGAAACGATCAGACATAGTCAAAATAATTGGTAACCATCTTTCTGAAAAGCAAATAAGAAGATATCTGGATATACTTAAAGCCAATGGCTTTTTGAAAACAGAAGGACAGAACCGAACCACCACTTACTATTTGGGCGATTCATATGCAGCCAATAATAAACTTATAAGCAAGGCTTTAGCTATTGGGCTGCAAGAACTTAAAGCAAAGGGAGAAATCTAAGGTATTTTGAAAGGGCAGATAAAAGGGCAGATAAAAAAGCAAGCAAACAAGCAAATAAGTAGGTAAAAATCTTCTAACATATTAAATATCAGCACCTTTGAAAGGGCGGATAAAAGGGCAGATAAAAAGGACTTTGAATTGAAATAATTATATGCTAGAGCATCTCGAAATACCAGTAGAAGGGAAGTGCAGCGGCTTGAGGCTGCTGATATACCCCCAGTCCGCAAAGGCGAAGGTCTTTGAGGAGAGGGAGCCCTATGCTGGTGAATCGAGATGGCAGCTGATGGAGGGATGTACTTACGCCTACGAATTTGTGACATTCGAAACGGCACAAACTTCGACAGGTTGTCGCTACCAGTTTGAGAGGGAGAATGAGATTGTGAGGTTCCATCCCAACAGGATAAGTCATGCCTGTGAGGGAACGTTGACCACAGGTATCTATGTGGGACACTTGGCATTGCAGGTGGTGGATGTGGACACACAGAAACCAGTGGGTAGTGTGAGCTTGGAGATAAGGAGCACGAAATCGGAATACAGAAGCGACTACCGCCTGATGTTGGACGAGATTGCGGAATACTATACCGATTTGGTGTTGCAACAGGGCTCGCCCGTGACACAAAGACTGGAGATAGACCAGTCGTGCTCATCGAAGACACTCTACCAGCGATTTTCGTTTGTGCGTTCGTTGATTGACAGCGAGGCATTTTCGGAGGCTATCCACAAGATTATTTCAAACCCCGTAAGGAAATGGACCGATGCCAACATTGAACGAGAGATTATCGGAGTAAGGCGTTTGAGTCGCAAGAACATCCGTCAGATTGTTTCGAGCACAGATAGGGTACTGCTACCTAAGGGAATGCACAGGGGAATGCCTGAGCGTCTGACGAGCGTTCCAAGGAGAATAGAAGTGGAATACAAGCGCGACACAACGGACAATCAGGAGAATCAGTTTGTGAAGTTCGTGCTGCGTACGTTTGTGAATTTCTGTTCTGAAATAAGAGGGTATGCCAATGCTACCGAACAGTTGAAGACGGAAGTCAACCAGACATTGGAGCGATTGTATGAACATCTGGACAACCAATTCTTCCGTCAGATTTCGCAACCCACACACATGAATATGAACAGTCCTGTATTGCAGCGCAAGGAGGGTTATCGCGAGGTTTTGCAGGCTTGGCTGCTGTTCGACTTGGCCGCCAAACTGAACTGGACGGGTGGAGATGATGTGTATGATGCTGGCAAGAAGAACGTGGCGACGCTGTATGAGTACTGGCTGTTCTTTAAGTTGCTGGAACTGGTGAGCGAGTTTTTCCACATAGAACCGCAGGCAAAGAAGGAGTTGGTGGACTTTAAGGAAGATGCCATCAACCTAAATCTGAGACAAGGACGGATGCGAATGGTGAGCGGACAGCAGAAGACTTTTTCACGCGTGCTGAATGTGGCATTCTATTACAACAGGACGTTTAACCGGGTTGCCGAGGGTGAAGACTCCATCCACAAGGCGGGCAGTTGGACGATGACCATGCGCCCCGACTATACGTTGTCATTGTGGCCAGGAGAGATATCTGAACAGGAAGCTGAACGTCAAGAACTGATTATCCATATACACTTTGATGCGAAGTATCGTCTGGACAAGGTGCTGCTGGAGGATAAGGACGTTGGCAAGGACATTGGTGAGGAATTGGCTGAAGAAAAGCAGGAACAGGAACTGAAGATATATAAACGTGGTGACCTGCTGAAAATGCATGCCTATAAGGACGCCATCCGAAGGACGAGTGGTGCCTATGTGCTGTATCCTGGAGATGAAAACAGGGAGATGCGTGGTTTCCATGAGATTGTGCCAGGATTGGGTGCTTTTAGTATCCGGCCAGGGCATTGGCGGGAAGACTCCGTCTATTTGAAGCAATTCCTGGCAGAGGTGAAGGCTCACTTGATGGACCGCACATCAGACCGCGAAAAACTGTCGTACTATCAGTATGACGTGCATCTGGAACGTAACAAGACCATAACGATGGAAAGTCTGCCAGAAGCGGAAGGTGAAAACAGAGACTTTCTGCCAGACGAGACATGGGTAGTATTAGGATATGTGAAAGACGACAAGCAGTTGGAATGGATTCGCAAGACTGGGCTTTACAATTACCGTACAGGAACGAAGAACGGTTCTTTGCGTTTGAGTCGTAATCTGGTTGCTAGTCGGTATCTTCTTTTGCATGCTAAAAGTGAGAGCATTGAGTTCGTAAGACTGGCAGACGAAGGGCCACGAGTGTTTAGGCGTTCCGACCTGCTCCGCATGGGTTATCCACCTGCAAAAGACGAAGAGAAGAAGAAAGATGACATATACATTGTCTATCGCTTGGAACCCGAACGAACCGAACCAGAATGGGCTCAATATAAATGGAACATCAGCGAGATAACGGATAAGAGAGGTAATCAGATGGCGGTTCCAGAACCGATAAAGTTAAGCGAGCTGATGAAGAAGGTGAAAAAATAGATTGCAACGAAAACGAAATATGTATATGGAAGTAAGTGTGCCAGGGGACAGTACCTGAACATGAACGAAACGTAACGAAGAATAAATGCATTAATGGGATATGGATAAACTCACCGCACAACAACGGCACGCCAATATGGCGGCGATTCGGTCGAAAGACACAAAGCCAGAGATGATTGTGCGTCGTGGGCTGTGGAGTAGGGGATTCCGATACCGCTTGAACCATAAGCGATTGCCTGGTCATCCCGACTTGGTGCTGCGGAAGTACAGAACCTGCATCTTCGTGAATGGTTGTTTCTGGCATGGACACCATATCAATTTACAATTTGACGATTTACAATTTACGATTTCTAATTCGGTGTGCTGCAAGATTCCGAAGACGAACAGGGATTTCTGGATAGCGAAGATTCGCAGAAATAAGGAGCGTGATAAGGAGGAACAGCGTAAACTGGCTGAAATGGGGTGGCATTGCATCACGGTTTGGGAATGTGAGCTGAAGCCTTCAAAACGAGAAGAGACATTGGATTCCATCGCGTTCACGCTAAATCATATCTGGTTGCAGGATCATGGGGCGAAAACTAATTTTTATCCGAAGGTGGATGAAGAAAGTGAGAATTACCTGAAAGCAGCGGAGGAAGAAATATGAAACAGTAAGACGCCTGATGGTAGAAAGAAGATGTGATACGAAGCAATAGAACAGAAATCGAAAACGTTATAAGGATATATGGAAGATAAAAATATAGACAACGAGCTGTTTAATCCAGAGCAGATGCAGTCACCCTTTGATGATATCAAAGAGGTGGATGCAGAGGGGCGTGAGTGGTGGAACTCGCGTAAGTTGGCACGGCTGATGGGCTACATGAAATACTGGAATTTCGAGCGGCTGATGGATAAGGTGGCTACGTTCCTGCAACAGGAGAAAGGACTGGACTTGAAAGAGCACATGGTGGAGATTGAGGAGATGGCTCAGTTGAACAATGGCGGTTATCGTCAGGTGACTTCATTCCTTCTCTCACGGACAGCATGTGTCGCTATTGCCATAAATGCAGACAAGAAGAAGCCCATTACCAAGGTTGCTCAGGATTACTTTACTCAGAAGATGGACTCGAAGGAACTGGCCACAAGCTTCGAGGGCAATGTTCTGATCTATCGCACGAGTACGGGTAAGGTGAATGTAAGTGTGCTGTTCAATAATGATACATTTTGGCTGTCGCAAAAGCGGATGTCTGAGTTGTATAATGTGACCATTCAGGACATCAGTTACCACCTGATACAGATTAATGACAGCGGTGAGTTGCAATTGTCCACAGCTATCAAAA